>Ga0307379_10000252_pt1 | contig 94532 bp, 85 predicted proteins | sample UN2MG_FD_202237 | JGI IMG/M metagenome (GOLD analysis project Ga0307379, IMG submission 202237) | Soil microbial communities from Risofladan, Vaasa, Finland - UN-2 | ecosystem: Environmental > Terrestrial > Soil > Coastal area > Acid sulfate soil | place: Finland: Risofladan, Vaasa | collected... | reverse complement strand
ACCTGGTGAAGGCCGGCATCATCGATCCGACCAAGGTGGTGCGCACAGCGCTGCAGGATGCGGCTTCGGTCGCCGGTCTGCTCGTGACCACCGAGGCGATGGTCGCCGAAAAACCCAAGGACGACGCGCCCGGCATGCCTGGCGGTATGCCCGGCGGCGGTATGGGTGGCATGGGCGGCATGGGCGATATGGGATTCTAGCCTCCACAAACATCTGATTGTGGCGACGGGGCCGGTCCCATCAGGGCCGGCCCTTCGCTTTTTCGGGTAATCGCTCGAATTCTTGCGGTGAATGGCGTGAATTATCGGTGTTGGCGGCCCGATTTTGGGATGATAAGGGGGACTGACGGTCCTTAGCTGGCATACTTTGCCTGCCCGACCCACCGCTTCACAACTTATTCCAAGACCCCCACTCTCATGTCCATCGATATCGATCAGATCAGCGCGATCATCCGGGAAGTTGCGGAAACCGAAATCCTGCCACGCTTCAACCGGCTGACTGCGGGCGATATCGAGCAGAAAACTGGACCGAACGACCTTGTCACAGCCGCCGATATCGAAGCAGAGGCGGTTCTAACACGCCGACTGACGGACCTCTTGCCGGGCTCGACGGTGGTTGGCGAAGAAGCTGTGGCGAAAGATCCCACCGTACTCGCACGGCTCGATAGCGATGCTCCGATCTGGATCATCGATCCTGTCGACGGTACCTGGAACTTCACCCAAGGCAAATCGGACTTCACTGTGATTGTGGCCTTGGTCGATGGCGGGCGGGTCCGTATCGGCTGGATTCACGAGCCCATCGGTAATGCAACAGTGACCGCGGAGGAGGGGGCTGGCGCTTGGGAGGACAGCGATCGGTTAAGGGTCGCCGAGCCTGCGAAACTCGCCGCGATGACGGCTGCGCTCTATATCGGCGCCCGGCGAGATCCGGAGTTACATGCGCGCGTTAAGGCGCTGAAGCAGGATCTGGGCCCCCGGTCGTACCTATCCTGCGCCGGCGCGGAATATTTGGCGCTGGCCCGTGGATCCACCCATTACGCGGTATTTACCCGTTTGCTGCCCTGGGACCACGCCGCCGGCAATCTCATCCATGGCGAAGCCGGCGGCTATGCCCGCATGATGGATGACCGCCCATATCGGCCGCGGCCAATCGACGGAAGCCTGTTGTTGGCGCCGGACGAGAGGGCTTGGCATGAACTCCGTAATCTGCTGCTGGATGAAATCTCCGCCGAGCGCTTCAACCCTCTCGGCTGAAGGCGAAGGGACCGAAGGCCTGGGACGTCGGCATCAGCTCGATCGTGTTGATGTTGACGTGGTCGGGCAGGGTGGCAGCCCAATAAATGGCCTCAGCAATATCCTCGCCGTCGAGCGGCTTCAGGCCCGAATATGGTCCCTTGGCCTTGTTGGCGTCACCTTTGAAACGGACCAGCGAGAATTCGGTCTCCGCAAGGCCAGGCTCGACGCACGTCACCCGGATGTTCTCCGTCACCAGATCCGCCCGAAGGTTAAGGGAGAATTGATGCACGAACGCCTTGGTGGCCCCGTAGACATTGCCGCCGGGATACGGATAGGCGCCCGCGACCGAGCCAATGTTGATGATATGGCCACGCCTGCGGTCCTTCATGCCTGGCAGCACAGCGCGGGTGCAGTAGGTCACGCCCTTGATGTTAGTGTCGATCATAGTGTCCCAGTCATCGAGATTGGCTGATTGGGCCGGGTCGAGGCCGAGCGCGAGACCGGCATTGTTGACCAGCACATCAACCGCCGCAAAGGCCTCTGGTAGGCCATCGATAGCCGCGACCACGCCGTCTCGATCCTGGACGTCGAGGGTCAGCGCATGAGCACCATCGCCGAGTTCGCTCTTGAGGGCTTGCAGGCGGTCGGTACGGCGGCCCGCGAGTACGACCTTGTTGCCGTTGGCGGCGAAGCGCCGCGCCGTCGCTTCGCCGAAGCCGGCGGTCGCCCCGGTCACCAGGACGGTAAGATTCTTACTCATCGCCATTGTCGTATTCTCCTTTATTTCAATTGCATATAGCGATTTTTTGCTTAATCACAGAAGAATTAGTGAGGGGCGCGCGATCATACTGTATTCTTGTGTTCGGCCAGCTCGCGTTTCACCGCTTGCCAAAGAGCCTCAAGCTCCTCAAGGGGCATTGAGGTCGGATCCCGGTCCTGGGCCTTGAGGTGATTTTCGAGTTTCCGGAAGCGCACCTCGAAGCGCCTGTTGGCCCCGTGGAGCGCCGACTCTGGGTCGATTGCGTATTTACGGGCGAGATTGGCGCAGGCGAACAGGAGATCTCCGATCTCCTCACCGAGCCTGGCGTGGTCGTCGCGGGCAATTTCCTGGCGAACTTCTTCGGTTTCTTCGGCGATCTTGGCGAACACGTCGGCGGGATCCTGCCAATCGAAGCCGACCTGGGCGGCACGTTTGCCTAGCTTTTCGGCTCGGAGCAGCGCCGGCAATGTGATGGGAACACCGTCCAGCGCGCTTTCATCCTCGCCGCGCGCACGGGATTTTTGCCGCCGTTCGTCGGCTTTTTGGTCCTCCCAGGCGCGCCGTTGGTGTTCCGTGCCTTCGGTATCTTCGTCGCCAAAGACGTGCTGGTGGCGGCGCACCATCTTGTCGCTGATCGCGTCGGCAACGTCGTTGAAGGCGAAATGGCCGGCCTCACGCGCCATCTGGGCATGAAATACCACCTGGAGCAGTAAATCGCCCAACTCGTCGCGCAAATCGTCCAAATCGTTGCGCGCGATTGCGTCGGCAACCTCGTAGGCTTCCTCGATAGTATATGGCGCGATTGTCTCAAAAGTCTGCTCGACGTCCCAAGGGCAACCATCCTTCGGGTCACGCAGGCGCGTCATGATGTCAAGCAACCGGTCGAGGGAATTTGACATGGGATTCCGAAGAGGAGCTTAGAGAACGGGGCAGCGCGGGGGCAGGTGATTGGCGCTCACTTATTGAAGAGGGACTAGCGGGTGAATGCCGGCGGCAAACATACCAGGGCAGCCGACCCCCGCCAACTTAGCGGCTTCCGGCCACCCAGCATCGACACGTTAGGAGATTCCGCGATTATTTTCAATTTCTACTAGTAGAATGTTAACCATATCGCTTGCAGAATATACCAACCAACCGATTGCCGCGTGCGCCGGTACCGATTAATATCGTCGCACCTTGGGGGGTCGCCTGCGGCAACGGGGAATCAAGCGTAGGAGCGGGGTTTGGCCTGGAAGCGGGAATTCCAGACTGAACTATTGCCACGCTCCAATGTTTGGCCGGGGGTAGATCAACCATGGCAACGACCGACGCCCAGCGCAAATGGCGCGAGAAAAATCGCTTCGTCAAGACTCAGCTCAACGTTATGACGCGGCGCCTGGTTCATGAAGATCTGACGGAGATATCCGACAGCATTCGCCTCCGAGGTAAGGGAGAGGCGGTAAGCTTTGCGTCGTTCGTCACCAAGGGCCTGCTCCAGTTCGCCGAATATGACGACGAGGCTCAGCGCCTGCTGGAGATATTTACGGCCGCTTACGCCCGCGACCGCGACCTCTATCAATAGCGGATGCGCACAGCGCGCGACCGGCCCTCGAGTAAGCCTCAGCGCTCGAAGGCCTGTAGCGGAATGGCAATGTCAGTGGGCGAAACTCGACTGTTGCCACTTGAAAGCCTACCCGAGGCCGTTCCTCAGCTTCAATCCCGCAATGCCAATTTTGCGCATAATATATATTATGGAAACTAATATTAAGTCCTGTCCAAACCGCTATCCCGCCGCGGCCCCCACGATCACTCGATCCACTAAATTTCAATCGTCATCCCGTCATAGGCTGGTTCGACGTGATCCGGCAATTCGCGGCGCAGAGTCTGGTAGTCCATATCGACGTGCATATTTGTGAGCACGGCACGCTCTGGCTTCACTCGTTCGATCCATTCCAGCGCCAGATCGAGATGCGCATGCGTAGGATGCGGCGTGTAGCGCAGCGCGTCGACGATCCAAACCTTAACGCCCGCAAGCGCCTCAAAGGCGTGCTCATCGAGCGCGTTCACGTCGTTGGAATATGCGATTGCACCGAACCGCAGGCCGAGGCTCATGATATTGCCGTGCTCCTGAAGGTAGGCTATTGCCTCGATGTCGCCAACGCAAAACGGCGATTGTGGCAATATCTCATGGGTTTCTGCAATTGAGGGATATGGGCTATTCGGCGGCCGCTCAAAGATATAGTCAAAGCGCCTGCGCAGGATCGCCAGGGTTTCGGCGTCGCCGTAAACTGGCAACCGCGTGCGTTTGCGCAGGAACAAAACACGCAAATCATCGATGCCATGGGTCTGATCCGCGTGAATATGGGTATAGACCACCGCATCGAGATCGTCGGTGTCTGTGTCGAGCAACTGCTGCCTCAGATCGGGCGCGGTGTCGACCAACAGGCGCGTTCGGCCGCTATCAACCAGGATCGAGCAGCGGCTGCGCCGATTCTTGGGCTCGTTGGGATCGCAAGAGCCCCAATCATTGCCGACCCGCGGCACGCCGGTTGAACTGCCACATCCGAGGATTGTAACCTTCATATTATATATGTTGGCAGGACAATGATGCGTGGCACCATATATCGGAAAATATCTATGAAATGGATCATGCTTGGCGAACCGCCTTGCTAAACAACCGATAGAAATTTTCAGTGGTCGCCGCCGCCAGCGCCTCAAAAGTTGTCTGGCGCAACTCGGCGACAAATGCGGCGGTGTCGCGCACAAAAGCCGGCTCGTTGCGTTTGCCTCGATAAGGCACTGGAGCGAGATAGGGCGCATCGGTCTCAACTAGCAGGCGGTCGAGCGGTGCTGCCTTCGCGACGGCCTGAACGTCCTCGGCTCGGCGGAATGTGACTATCCCTGAGAATGACAGGTAAAAGCCGAGTGCGAGCGCCCGTTCGGCCAGTTCGCCCGACGCACTGAAACAATGGATAAGACCCGAAACCGGCCCGTTTTCACGGTATTCCGCCTCGAGAATGTCCATAGTGTCGTCGTCAGCATCGCGGGTATGGACGATGAGTGGCAAGCCCGTTGCGCGCGCTGCGGCAATGTGGGCGCGAAAGCTCACCTGCTGGGCTTCGCGCGGGCTGTGTTCGTAATAGTAATCGAGCCCAGTCTCGCCGATGCCGATAACACGCGGATGGGCGCTCAAGGCCACGAGGCGGTCGGGGGCATCGACCCGCTCCTCCGCTGCTTCATGCGGATGGACACCCAGCGAGCACCAGATGTTTGGATGCACCTCGGCGATCGCGCGAATTCGATCGAAATGACTGAGACGGGTGCAGATCGTCACCATGGTATCAACGTCCGCCGCCGCTGCGCGGCTCAAAACGCCGTCGAAATCGGCCTCGAAAGCCTCAAAATCGAGATGACAATGGCTGTCGACAAGCATGCGCGGGCTTCCCAGTCCACTCAGTTCTCGGCCGCCTCAACGGCCACAGGCTCCACGAAGCGCGGAAAGACGCCTTCGGGTCGAGGCAGTATTGTACCGGCCACGAGCGAGTGCTTGCCTTGGATTGAATCCGTGTTCAAGTGCGCAAATGTGCGTTCGCCGCTCGGCACCGCCAACTGATCAAGTATCCGACCGCAAGCAATTGGCATGACGGGTTGTGCCAATATCGCGATATGTCGGATTGCCTCGGCCAAAACGTACAATACGGCATTCATCTGGACTGGATTCGTCTTGCGCAGCGCCCACGGCGCCATGCTGTCCACGAAGCGGTTCGCTTCGCGAACCACCTTCCAGATTTCCTCCAATATGTCGTGGATTGCTAATCGGCTATCAATGTCTGCACGGGCACGGTCAATCGTCTCTTGCGACGCCACCAACGCGTGCAGCAAAGGCCATTCCTTGGACAATTCGATACCATCACCCAATTCCGGAACCTTGCTGTCACAATTCTTGGCGATCATCGACAGCACGCGCTGGGCCAAATTGCCAAGATCGTTGGCCAAATCGCCGTTGATACGGTGGATCATCGCCTGGCGTGAAAACGAGCCGTCATTTCCATAAGGCACTTCACGCATCAGGAAATAACGCACCTGATCAAGGCCGAATTCCGCGATCAAGTCGTGATGGGTGACCACATTGCCGACCGATTTCGACATTTTGGCACCCTCCACGGTGAGGAATCCGTGGCCGAAGACGCGTTTAGGCAACGGAACCCCCGCCGACATAAGAAATGCAGGCCAGTAAACGGCGTGGAAGCGAACGATGTCCTTACCGATGATGTGAACATCTGCCGGCCAATAGCGCTGATAGAGCGGGTCGTTTTCGTCCGGATAGCCGACCGCAGTGATGTAGTTCGTCAGCGCGTCAAGCCACACATACATCACATGATCGGGATCCCCCGGCACCGGGACGCCCCAATCGAAGCTCTTGCGCGAGACTGAGAGGTCGCGCAGGCCCTGATTTACGAAGTTCACCACCTCGTTGCGGCGGAATCCCGGCATGATGAAGTCGGGATTGGCCTCATAGTGCTCGAGCAGCTTGCCCTGATAGGCCGAAAGCCGGAAAAAGTAGCTCTCCTCCTCCACCCACTCGACTCCGGTGTCCGTGGGACCACGAAAACTGCCGTCCTCGGCCTTGGTCAGCTCGCTTTCGGCGTAGAAGGCCTCGTCGCGGATCGAGTACCAGCCTTTGTATTTGCCCAGATAAATGTCGCCGCTTTCCTCGAGTTTCCGCCAAATGCCCTGAGATGCCTTGTAGTGCCGGGGCTCGGTAGTACGGATGAAGTCGTCGTTCGAGATATTGAGCTCGGCGACCATCTCCTTGAAAAGAGCGGCAATTTCATCGCTGAACGCCTTCGGCTCCTTGCCTGCCGCGCGCGCGGTCTTCTCAACCTTCTGGCCGTGCTCGTCGGTGCCCGTGAGGAACATGACGTCATAGCCGTCGAGCCGCTTGAACCGCGCGATCACGTCGGTAGAGATCGCCTCATACGCATGGCCCAGATGCGGCGGGCCGTTCACATAGGAGATCGCCGTCGTAATGTAGAACGGTTCTTTGTCCGATTGACCTGCGGCCATCGAAGGCTCCACTTGACTGCGTTTTAGTACGGGAAGCCGCCAATACACTCGGAGGTTCCAGAAACCTGCCGCCTCAACACCACGGGATACCAGAGCGTGGCGTTTAGGCTCGCGCGGCTGTCTCAATCGCAAGAAATGCGCTTATGAGCACTTGCTTACGGTCGAGATAGGCTGCGTCGGCCCGGTTGAGTAGCCCCGCGACCTTGTCCCACAGGGCAAGGCGGGGTTCAAGCCCGAGCTGGACGCCGAGGCGAGCCATCAAGGCGGCCTCCCCGGCCACCAGATGGACACCACCATCCGCCAGCCCGTCGGACTTGACCAATCGAGCAGTCCAACCACGCATAAGCGTGGCCGTAGCGGCGAACTCCGCGTCTGTTGCACGCCGGGCGAAGCGTCCGGCAAACTCGTCCAGACGCACCAAATCGAGCCGCGGCAGGCCGGCCAACAGCTTGATCATGTCCCGATAGAGGGCGGGGCCACCGGCATCCACTAATGCAATAGCGTGGCCGGCGCTACCCTCGGCCAGCCGGGCCGCCGCAGCGGCATCGGCGGATGAAAGTTCGGGCCGGCGTGCACCGACGATGCTCACCACTTCCGCTTCCGTGATGGCCTGCAGCCCAAGCACCCGGCAGCGCGATCGGATCGTCGGAAGCAACGCGCCCGGTGCGTGGGAAATCAGAAACACAAGGCCGCGCTCGGGCGGTTCCTCAACAATTTTGAGGACCGCATTGGCCGCGTTACGGTTCATGTCGTCGGCGGCATCGATGACCGCAATGCGCCAGGCGCCGGGCGCGGCCTTCATGGCGAAGAAACGCCCCATTGCGCGCGCCGCATCGACGTTGAGGACGCCCTGCCAAACCTTTCGCTTTGGATCCCACTGTCGCTCGACCGTCAGCAATCCCGGATGGCTAAATCCTGCGACGGCCCGAAAGACCGGGTCTTCAGGGTCCATCTCCAGGCTATCATCCCGGGGCGGCGATGCGGCGGCCGGCCACCCCGCGGTCGCCAAGACATGACGCGCGAACCGGAAAGCAAGCGTTGCCTTGCCAATGCCCTTGGGACCAGAGATCAGCCAGGCATGAGGCATGCGTCCGGATTGCCAAGCTGTGCGCAGGCCGTGCTCCGCTGCGGCATGCCCTAGAAGGCTGCTGGCTCGACGCGGCCAATAGCTTTGATATTCCTCGACCGGGACACTGTTCGCCTCGCTCATGCCGGCACGTCAAGGCGTTCGCTGACCGCCGCCCAGACCATGGCCCCGACGTCATCCGGCAAACCGTCTGCATCAACCACGACGCAGCGATGGGGATTGCGCGCGGCAATGGCCAGAAATCCGTCGCGCAGGCGTTGGTGGAAAGTGAGTTCGAACCGCTCGTAGCGGCTCGGATCAGGGTCGCGAGCCCGTGCCCGAGCTAATCCGGCTGATGGATCAATATCCATGATGATCGTCATATCAGTTTGAAAATCACCAAGCACAGCGCGGTGTATCGTGTCGATCAGCTCCGGGCCGAGTTCATAGCCGTAGCCCTGATACGCCATCGTCGAATCCGCAAAGCGGTCGGTGATTACCCAGTCGCCACGGGCAAGCGCCGGCTTGATCACGCGCTCCACATGGTCACGGCGAGCAGCGTAGTGGAGAAGAACCTCGCTCACCGGATCCCAACGGTCGGCAGCACCTGTCACCAAAAGCTCGCGGATTGAGTCCGCGCCCTCCGTGCCGCCCGGCTCGCGGGTTTCAATGACGGTGACCCCCGCCGCTCGGAGCCGCTCGGCCAGCTGTCCAGCCTGGGTGGACTTGCCGCCCCCCTCCCCGCCTTCAAAGCTCATGAACGTACCGCATCCCATCTTTCCAATGGCCCCCATGGGACGGACCGGCCCCATACGCTCCCGCCCGGCCGGCCAGCGCTCCGTTCAGCCGACGCGGTTGCGCAGGCGGCAGAACGAGAAGGCGTGGGACGTCCGGTCAGTCTATGACAACCTGAGCCCTTGGATAGCCTGCGTCGACGACGCGGGCAAGCAAGCGATTACCCTGGCTGGCATTGGCGACCGGACCAACGCGAACACGAAAATAGCGCGCACCTCCGACCCGAACCGGCACCACCCGCACGCTGCCGAATGCAGCCAGGCGGCTACGCATCTGGTTCGCATTGATGCGGTCCCGGAATGCGCCGGCCTGGACGAATATTTGGCCAGGAAGTTCAGCGCTACTAGCAGGCCGAGACTGGACAACCGGTCGCCGTTTGGCCAGCCGCGCCGCGCGGAGCACGCTGGCTTTGGCCCGAACCGCATACTCGCGCCGGCCTGCGACACGGCCCGGACCGGCAGCCCCTTGCGAAACGCCGGCGACTTTGGGTCGGTAAATGCCGCCAGGCGCACTTTCGGACGTGCCGGCGGCACCGCTCGGCGGTAGTTCAGTCACTTTGATGCCGCTGTGGCTTCGTGCCGCCCGGCTCGCCAAGATGGGTCCGGCGGCCCGTCGCTTGACGACAGGCGCCTGGCTGACCAGCGCTTGTGCGACCGACGCGGGCTTGACCGGTCGGATATGCTCACGCGGCATCGGACCGGCGCTGGCGGCGGCGATCGGCGCGCTGGCCCGGCGCTCGACCGACGGAAACACAGGTGGGCGCGCTGATACCTGTGAGCGTATTGTGGCTTGGCGTTGACGCCGCGCCGCCAATGCCTGAGCACGGCCGGTCATGTTCGCCACCGCAAGCTGCTTCATTTGGCGGCTTTCCTGCTCCAGGATGCGCACGCGCACCTTCGCGATGCCTGAACCCTTAAACCCAAGCTTGCGGGCCGCACCGCGGCTGACATCGATAATGCGACCAGAAACGAAAGGTCCCCGATCGTTTAAGCGCAGCACCGCGCGGCGGCCATTTTCCAGATTGGTGACCTCGACCAAGCTCGGCATCGGCAGCGTCTTGTGCGCCGCAGTCATCGCTTCCATGTCGTAGCGCTCGCCACTTGCCGAAGTGCGGCCGTGGAAGGGATGACCATACCAGGACGCGATGCCGGTGCGGTCGTACTTGAAATCCTCCTTGGGGTAGTACCAGACGCCCCTGATCTGGTAGGGAATGCCGATTTTATAGCCACCCTGAACCGGCGGCTGGCTGCCTATCCGGCGGCCGTCAGGGCCCGAACTGCATGCGCCCAGTGCTAAAACGAGCGCAGCTAAGCCCACCCCCGCAATCCGCGACAGGCAGTGACCGGACCTGCGGAAACCGGTGGCAGGTGCTGCGATCGGTAATGATGACAAATTCATTCGTCGCTCCCTTGGTTTGCATGCCCGAGAGGCCCACATAGTCCCCGGCTCAGCGCGCCCGTTTCCCCCAAAGTCCTCTTATTCCTCTCTATCGCCGGTCCGGCGCCGCTGCGATGCGGTCGGCTAACTTGCCCACGGCGATGGCGAAATAGTCCGAATTGTTCCAGCGCTTGATAGCGCGAAAGTTTTGATAAACCAGAAACGCCCTGCCGCCATGCCGTATCGGAATGATTATGCGCCCCTTTATGGTCGATATCGGCAAAGGGCCGCCGTCGACCCGCCGCACACCCAATCGTTTCCAGGCAGCTACGCCCATACGCTTCCGCCGGTTCACCAGCGCCCGATTAAAGCCCTCCGGCAGCCGAACTTCGCGTCCCCAACTTTCGCCTCTCCGCCAACCGACGCGGCGCAGATAATTGGCCGAAGAGGCGAAAACATCAGGCAATGTGCCCCAAATATCGCGCCGGCCGTCGCCATTCCCGTCGACGGCATACGCAAGGAAGCTGGACGGCATAAATTGGTTCTGACCCATGGCCCCGGCCCAAGATCCGACCATACGATTTGGTGTGATATGACCCTGATCAAGGATTTTGAGCGCGTTCACGAGTTCGGACCGGAAAAAACGCCGGCGACCGCCCTGATAGGCCAGCGTTGCAAGCGCGCCAACCACCGGGAAACCGCCCATGATGGCACCGTATTTGGTCTCGATGCCCCAAAGGGCCACTATGTATTGCGGCTGGACACCGTGGGGTTGGCTGGCTCGACGAAGTAACACTCGGTGCTCGGAGTAGCGCTTGCGGCCTTTTTCGATGCGCTCATCGCTCAGGACGATCTTCAGATAGCGATCGAGCGTCAGGGTAAATTCCGGCTGTCGCTTGCTTAGCGCAATAACCCGTGGGATAGGCCGGATGCCGCCGAGGGCGGCATCGAGTGTGGCCGGCTTGACGCCTTTCTGACGTGCTTCGCGGCGGACCCCAACAAGCCAACTCTCGAACGCATCCGCCGCAACTGCCGATTCCATGGCCAAGCCAAACGTCGCGACAAGTGCCGCAACGCCGACAATTCGGCGCAGATGATCTTCAGATGCCATCGACAGCTCTCCCTGCCACCGGCAAGCCGGCGGCACTCTGGAGTTGTTTTTCGCACACGGAATCGGGAATATCCCCGCGAAAGGGCCGGTTCATTTGGCCGTCCCTGCGGCGGCCGTCCCTGCGGTGGCCCTCACTGATTCCGGCGCCGGAAAAACCGAGGAAATGCGACCCAGCCAGTAATAGTAGATAAGCCCTGCCCATTCCTTTAGTCCTGCTGAGAGACCGCCAAGCCCCCCTGCAAATCCGAAGCGGGCGCGAATGCGGAAACTGCCTTCGGTCGCATAATCCACCGGATATGGCGCAACGGGCCAGCCGATGGCACGAAAACACCCATATGCGCGTGGCATATGTCGGGCCGATGTAATCAGCACCCAAACTTCGCCGGTCTGAGGCTGTGCCAGCGCATGGCTGTATTGAGCACCCTCCGCGGTGTTGCGCGATCGCGCTTCAAAGCTGATCCTGCCGATATCGAGGCCAATCTGGCGAAAAAACATTCCAGCGGCTTCGGTTTCCTTGACATCTTGCCGGAATATTTCCCCCGAGCCGCCGGAGAAAATGAGCTTCGCTCGCGGATATTTTTTGGCCAGCTCCGCAAATACGAGGAGCCGTTCGACGCTGCCTCCAACTGCCGGCTGGCCGCGGGCCCGGGTGACAAACTGATTAACCGCGCCGCCGAGCACGATCACCCCATCGATCCGCTCTGGCAGACGCGCGCCAGCAAAGCGATTTTCCAACGGCAGCAGCAGCCAGGTTCCGAGCGGCAGCACGGCAACCACGAGCCCGGCAACGACCAGCGCAACAAGCAACCGTCGCGCTAGGCGTCGCCAGCGCGTCCACAGGAGCAGCACAGCTACGATCATTAGAATAAAAAAGAGGTTGCCCGGCTGAGTTATGAGCCATGCCAACTTCGAAAGAAAAAATTGCATCGCTAGGCCCGAGATTGAATGTCGCTGAGACCGTCAAAATCGCCGCCAGAGCGCAGGACAATCCGGCCGGGCCAATGGGGCCGCTTTCCGTGCGCCTCGTCGCCTCTGCATGGCGACATTAACCTTCATGTAGTGCATCAACCTTCATTTCGAACAATTCATTTGGCGACCGCAGCACGGCGCTGCATCATCGGCTCAAAGCACGAGGCGATCCTTTCCAGGCCCGTCCTCAGGATTTCCCGGTTTGCGGCGGCCGTCAGCACGATACGAACCGCATGAGGCATCGCCGCCCGCTCCGGCGTGAAGGCCTCCGGGGCCCCGACAATCACATTACGCCGAGAGAGTTCACGCTCAAAATCGCGAACGCGCCATGGCGCTGGAAGCTCCAGCCAGAGATGCGGCGACAGCGGCGCGCCCCATACATCCAACCCGCCCAGCTCGTCGTGGGAGATGGCCTGGCGGGCTTTGATCTCCTCCCGCTGCCAACTCAAAAGATCGCCCAGCTCACCAGATTCAATCAGCCTGGAAGCCGCCGCGACGTGGCTTGCGAGTGGTGCCGCGCCGATGGTATCGACGATCGACTTCAATCGGTGCGTCAAGGCAGCCGGACCGGTCACAACGCCAAGGCCGAGTTCAGCCGACAGGGATTTTGAGAAACTTGTGATCAGAACTGTTCGCTCGGGGATCCGTGTAACGAAAGGTGCTGGGCGGCTTGATCCGGCAAGTAGGCCGCAGACTTCATCCTCGATGACAGATAGCTTGTATTTGTCCGCCAACTCGGCAATTGCTTGGCGTCGTGCCTCCGGCATGGTGATGCCGGTCGGATTGTGAAGAGTCGGCATCAAAAAAAGAAAGTTCGCTTTGCTCGACCAACAGGCGAGCTCAAGCGATTCGGGCAACATCCCTTCTCTGTCGCCTGCGACAGGTTCGATCCGTAATCCAAGCAAATCGGCAATTGGACGCAACCCATCATAGGTTGCCGTGTCGGTCAGTACGATCTCGTTTGGGCCCACCAAAGCAGCTAGAACCCCATAGATTGCGGCACGCCCGGAATTGGTGAATACCGACTGCACCGAAAACTCTGTCTGCAAGTTTTCTTTCAAGAACTCCCGGATTGAGCTCGAGGCCTTGCCGTAGGCTTCTTGACCCTTGCCGTTTGTGTAACCGCCGACCGCCATCACCGAACCCGCAACTGCAGCCAGAGCTGCGGATACTGCCATCGCCTGAGCGCCACGGGCCGGAACAAGCTTTGAAAGATCGATTGGTGCGTTGGGATCCGGTGCGGGAGCCGCAATAACTGGCAGTTGACCTGCTGGAATCGGCACGGGATCCGCCTCGCCTAACAGAGAGGCCGCCGGTTGCACCGTCAAAGTAATTGGCGCTGCCGACGCGTCGACCTGAGCGCCTGCAACAACGTTTGCAGCTTTGCGCAACGGATTGACGAATGTTCCCCGTCCGACATGACCGGCGATCAATCCACGGCGCTCAGCCTCTGCATAAGCGCGCGTGATAGTGCCGACGGTGACGCCGAGTTTACGTGCCAATTCGCGGTGCGTCGGCATCCGGTCACCGGGGGCAAGGCGACCATCCTGGATATCATCCGCAATACGATCAGCGATCACACGGTAGCGGGGGCCGCGTCTGTCGGAGATATCGGGTTGCCAGTTCATATTCGACCGGGGCCGGTGTTCGCTTCGGAGAATTTGCGCCTCGATACCGCACCAAGCACGCTATCAGCAGTTATTATAGCTTAACCATACTGCGGCAACCAAACATTGTTTGTCTTGAACGTTGAATTTTTCACAAGAATTGTCTTGATAAATTAGACACAATGCCTTAGCGGGGCATTACCGGCGGCTCGAATTGTACCGAAAATTGTATCTATTTTTTAACCCAGCCCTAATTGTATCGAAAATTGTATCTATTTTTGAATTAGGGTAGATTTAGTTGGAAATTTCCCAATCAATTTTATGTACATATTATTATATGCGTCAGAATCTTGAATAATGGGTTGGATACAGTTTGAGTCCATTGACCTTCACTATTATAACGGTAATAAAAGTTTTTAATACCTGCATTACTTGTATTTAAAAAATTTGATTTAACATCCTCATCCGGCAGTTCACACATCAGATGAGCCTGTAGCAACCCAGGTGCCGGAGCCGCTGAATGCTATCGAACCGGCCTTCGGTTGTTGGGCCGCACAAAGTGAATGTGTTACCGACCCCGGAAATGGAGGGTCTTATGCGCTAATCACGACGCCCCTTGCTGACGGTTGTACCAGCCCGTAAATACTTGCCGTGACCATCGAGGATGGGTGGCCGAGCGGTTGAAGGCACCGGTCTTGAAAACCGGCAGGCGTGCAAACGTCTCGTGGGTTCGAATCCCACCCCATCCGCCACCCTGCCGTTTGGCTCGACGCGCTCGTGAAAAGCAAAGCCGGTTGGTTCGGCCAATCCGAATGCCGTTCTCCCATTAGGCACGATGGCGCTTCCACAAACCGCTGACGCTGTCCGGGCATTTCAAGAAGCCAGCCACACGTCAGGCTTTAGGTAAACCGGTGGCAGCTGGCGGTCAGGTCGCCGTGGCGGCCACCGAAATCTCGCCCTTCTGGCCCAAAACGCTGATCCGTCGACGGCAACCGAGCACATCACCGCCAAACGTGCCCGCAAAATGACTCCAAAAATGGCCCGGCGCTGATGAAGAACGATGCCCTTGCAATGTTGGCCCGGCCGAACGCACCACCGCCAGCTGGCACCAGCCGCGACGGCAAGACGCCGGCCTAAAAATGGTTAAGAGCGATGCTCATGCAATTGCGCGAGAGCATCGTGTCATCAATGGCATGTATATGTTGCGCTGCAGGTCCGACAAAAGATCGGCCGCTCTGAGATTTTTTCGAAAAAATTGACCAATAGATCTCCGCCACCGTATTGAGAGTTCCAATTCACACAATGCGGTCACGCCGATAGATGGGCTTACGACAGCGGCCAGCATATATTGCCACACCATCGACCAACTCAACCCGTTGCACCCACCGCTGCCACGTGGTCGCCCACTGATAAATGTGAAATAGCGTTGCTGAGGTCATTGCAATCGGCCTTAACGGCGAACAACCGGCAATCACGCCCTGCCGTGGTCAAAGATCGCGAAATGCCATGCCGGCTTCTTCATAAAACTGGCATGGCATTTCGCTAAGACGCCAGGCCTCACAGTGTTCGTTGCCACGATCTTCACGGGGACCAATATCCCGACCGCTGCCAATGTGGATGCACCCGCGCATTTGGAGACAGAAACGACTCACAAACTTCAATTCAACACCGCGCCCAAGCCCCGCCCCCGCCATCAAGTGCGGGACACTCCGACGGGGCGCCCAAATTACTCCCGTCTCAACTGCCCTCTTATGTGCTCCAACGTTGCTAAGACTGAGTCGGCAAGCAGCCGCCAAAACCGCAAACAGCCTATCCCACCCCAAAACCAAACACTGATGCTTCACGGGGTCGCTGCCCGTTGCATCAAACACGATCGCGCAAGATCAAACATCCGCAAAAGCCACGCGGCACTCACATCGACAGACAAGGCAGTTGGGCGTAGTCCCAAATACCAATGGGGCACGTGGCCCCGACGGATCCACGCGATCCCCTCCGCTACCACCCAGCGGAGGGCGCTGGATGCAATCATGTGCTTCCGGTATCAAAAAATGCCAAGGGATCTGGCATGATCACTATACTGCAAAGCTATGCGTCAGGCGCCCACACTCGCCACACCGTGGCCGCCATCAGCGGCGATCACAGCTCCGGTAATAAACTCCGACGCGTCCGAGGCGAGTAACAACAAGACGCCATCCAAGTCCTCCGGCTTCCCGTATCGCCGCAGTGGAACCCGCTTCAACATTCCCTGCCCACGCTCCGATGCCAGAAATTCGCGGTTCATTTCGGTCTCGATATATCCCGGCGAGATCGCGTTGACCCGAATACCATACCGTGCGAGATCGAATGCGAGCGCATGGGTCATGTGGACCAAACCCGCTTTCGATGCCGCATAAGCGACATTCTGGCCTATGACCCGGTGGGCAAGCATCGAAGCAATATTAACAATGCTGCCACCGTGGCCATGCCGCGCCATCGCCGCTGCCGCCTCTCGTGCGACAAGCCAGGCGCCCTTCAAATTGGTATCGAGGACGATGTCCCAATCCGCTTCTTTGAACTCGAGCGGCGGCTTGACAATCGCTACTCCCGAGTTGTTGATCACGATTGATATGGCGCCGAGCTCGGTCTCCGTGGCCTCAACCGCCTCGCGCACACTGCCGGAATTTGTCACGTCAAGTTCGACGGGCAAGGCCCTGCCGTCAAATTCGGATATCTCTTCCGCCAGCGCGGTCAGCCGGCCCATGCGGCGGGCGCCCAATGCGACCTTTGCGCCCGCTCGCGCCAAAGTAAGCGCAAACTGCCGGCCGAGCCCGCTGGATGCTCCGGTGACCAGGGCGACGCGCCCCTCAATGTTGAACCGATCATCCATCGCCATTTCCGATCAGTGCCGGTTCCTTTCGGACTTTCTCCTCATCGATTGCGTCCACGCCACGCTTCTCGCGGAACGTCCACCACGCCAATACGAGCGCGATAACGACCGTCCCCAAAGACGCGATCCAATATGTATAAGCAAGCAAAGCAGTCAGCGTCCAAGACAAGATCACGCCAACGGAAAGCAGTTGATTGGTCAGAAAACAAACAAGCCGAACGATTCGGCTGTTCGAGCGCCAGATCGCAACGAGCGTAAAAATGTAAACAACGAGCCACGCGAAGTAGATCACCAAATTGCCCGTGTTGAACGGATTGAGAGTGTCAAAGATGCTCTTGATGCTCGAGACAATCTCATTCATCACCGTCCTCCCGGGTGGCCGTCATCTCACCTACGCATCCAAAGCGAGGCCCCGCAAAATGAACTTCTGGATCTTGCCAGTGGAGGTTTTCGGCAACTCGCCGAACACGACCTTCTTCGGGCATTTATAATGAGCCATGTTTTCACGGCACCAAAGGATGACATCGTCAGGCGAAAGCTGATTGGAACCAGGTCTGAGCGTAACGAACGCACACGGGCTCTCACCCCATTTTTCATCGGGCTTGGCGACGACGGCCGCCTCCATGATATCGGGATGCCGATAGAGTATCTCCTCAACTTCGATCGAGGAAATATTCTCCCCTCCCGAAATGATGATATCTTTGGAGCGGTCCTTGATTTCGATATAGCCGTCGGGGTGCCTGACAGCAAGGTCGCCGGAGTGAAACCATCCGCCTTCGAGCGCACTTTCAGTCGCGTCTATATTCTTAAGATATCCAGACATTATACTGTTTCCACGAAGAAATACTTCTCCCACGGTTTCGCCGTCGGCAGGTAGTGGCTTGAGCGTATCCGGATCGGCAACCATCATGCCCTGCACCATTGGATAAATCACACCTTGTCGCGCCATGCGCGTCGTTTGCGCGTCCCTCGGCAGCGCATCCCAGCTATCTTGCCAGGCGCAAAATGTAGCGGGGCCATAGACTTCCGTCAGTCCGTAAAGGTGAGTTATGCGAAACCCCATCGCTTCCATCGCACTGATTACCGCACTTGGCGGCGCGGAACCGCCGGTCGCCAGTTCAACGGTATGATTGAGTTTCACTTTCGCCGCCTCCGGCGAATGGATCAACATAGTCAGCACGATAGGCGCGCCGCACATATGCGTTACGCCGTGAGCCTGGATTGCAGAAAAAATCAACGCAGGATCAACCCGTCGAAGGCAAACATGGGTTCCTCCGACAGCAGTCAGTGCCCACGGGAATGTCCACCCATTGCAATGAAACATCGGTACTGTCCATAGATATACGGACTGCGGAGAAACCCCAAAAACCAGGGCGTTTCCCATGGCCGAGAGGTAAGCGCCGCGATGGTGATAGACGACGCCCTTGGGGCTGCCGGTCGTGCCACTAGTATAGTTCAGCGAGATCGCCTGCCATTCGTCCTCCGGCGGCAACCACACAAATTCGGGATCTCCGAGGGCAATAAAGTTCTCGTAGCTCATCTCCCCCAAGAGTTCGCCGCCATCACAAAGCGGGTCGTCGATATCGATCACCAGTGGCTTTGCTTCAGATTGTTCAAGCGCCTTCTTAATTGTGTCGGAAAACTCAAGGTCGGTAATTAAGATTTTGGTTTCGGCATGGTCGAGGATGAAGGCAATGGCCTCAGCATCGAGGCGAATATTGAGCGTGTTGAGAACCGCGCCAACCATCGGCACGCCGAAGTGCGCCTCCAGCACAGGCGGCACGTTGAACGCCATCACCGAAACCGTGTCCCCGTAGCCAATGCCGTGCGCCGATAACGCGCTCGCCAGGCGCCTCGCGCGATTATAGAACTCGCGATAACTGAAGCGCATATCGCCATGAATTATCGCGGTTTTATCTGGAAATATGCCAGCCGCACGCTCCAAGAATCCGATCGGACTCAGCGGCGCGTAGTTCGCCGGTCCCTTATCGAGGCCTTGGTCATAGATTGATGCAGAACTTCTCGGGCCTGTCACGTCGTGCCCCCCTTTGCCACTATCTCTCGCCAATTCTTGGCACACCGGCCCGTCAGTTCAAGCTCCGTTTGATCACCAGGCCGATTGGAGTATCTCAATGATTTCTTCCACCACGGTAATCGGTCGAGGATTGGAGCGGGCGAAGAGATTGTCGAGGCTGCTATTTGCGATCGCTTCGAACTGCTCCTGCTTGACGCCGACGTCGCGCAGCCGCGTTGGCTGTTCGAGATCGCGCACCAGGTTCTCAATCGCCTCCGCCGCGCCAGTTTCGGGTGCGCCCATGGCCGTGGCGGCCATAGTCTGGCGCTCTCCGTTCACTTGGGCGTTGTAGCGCATGACCGCCGGCTGCAGGACACAAGTGCAATGCCAATGCGGCACGCCGGCTACCGCGCCCAATTGATGGCCAATACCGTGGCAGGCGCCGAAGGGCGCCCGGTTTAGGCCAACCGTGGCGAGCCCGACGGCAAGCTGGCAGCTCAGAAGCGCCTGGATGTTGGCGGGGTCCCGCTCGGCATCGATTTGCAAACGGTACGCCCCGAGAGCCTCAGCATCCCCAATGCCTTCTGCCAGGCAAAGCAGCAACGCCTTGGCGGCATCGATTGCCGAACCACCACCGACCGTGACGATCAAGTCGGCATCGACAGCCCGCGCTGCCACCGCCGCTGCGATCACACCTTCGCGCGGCGTGTGCTCGGTACAGCCGTCGAAGGTGCCGGCATGCCGTCCTCCGAGCGCGTCTGTGATGGTGGCCACAATCCTTTGTCGACGCGACGGATTTGCTCGTGACGATCAGAGCACGCCGCACGCTCAGGCGCTCTGCCTCGCTGGCAACAGCCCCGGCTGCCGGCTGCCGGCTGCCGGCTGGCCATAAATGACGCGCTTCTGCGGGATGTAATCATAAGTCGCGGGCTGGCACATCGGCTCTCCGGCGCGAGTTTAAACGCCGATCACGCCTGCGTGATCGAAAAGGCCAACACTTACAATGAAATGTCTGTGCCGTTAAGCTGTGTCGTTATGATCAAAATCGATATCGTTTCAGACACTGTGTGTCCATGGTGCTTCATTGGCAAGCGTCGGCTGGAGCGCGCACTCGAAGAAAAAGGCGCCGAGCCGAAGGTTTTTATCGGCTGGCGGCCATTCCAACTCAATCCTGGCATGCCGGCCGAGGGCATGGATCGCAAGGACTACTTGGTTGCCAAGTTTGGTGGTGAGCAGGGCGCCCAGCGTGTCTACGAAAATATTCGCTTGGCCGGGGAAAGCGAAGGAATCGAGTTTAACTTCAACGCTGTGGGCCGGACACCCAATACCATAAATTCACACCGTCTGATCGACCGCGCGGGCCAAGATGGCAAACAGGACACGGTCGTGGAGGCTCTGTTCCAGGCATATTTCCAAGACGGACAGAACATTGGAGATATCGACGTGTTGGTCGATATAGGCGCCGCTGGTGGGCTCGACGCCGATGCAACGCGCGCATACTTGGAGAGCGACGAAGACCTGGAGCGGATCCGTGGCGAGGATGCGATGGCGCGACGAATGGGGGTCCAAGGTGTACCCTGCTTCATCCTCAACCAGAAAATTACGGTCTCCGGCGCCCAGGATCCACAGGTTTTCCTGCAGGCTATTGCGCAAGTTGAAGCGGAACTGGGCCCAGAAGAGCCCGCGCCCGCCGAGCAGGCCTGAGCGGTCGTCGGCAGCAGTCTCTTACGCCCCGCTCGCCTCCGTCACCTCCGTCACCTCCGTCACCTCGGTCGCAATCGCAGCAATCTGCTTCAATAGGTGTTGAACGCCTTTCAGCCGCGATGCGGGCTCGTCCCACTGGCGGCGATAAACAAGGGTGTGGTCGGGGCGGAGTTTTACGCTGCCCGCCTGGGCCGACAGCCATTCGACAAGCTTTTCGGGGTGAGCGAAGCGGTTCTGGTGAAATGAGAGCGTCGCGCCCTTGGGCCCGGCATCGACCTTGTCAACCCCCGCGGCAAGGCAGAGCTGCTTGATCGCCACGATCTCCAAGAGATTGTCGACCTCAGGCGGAAGCGGCCCGAAGCGATCGATGAACTCGGCTGCGAAGCTCTCGATCTCAGCCCGGTCAACGAGCCCCGATATGCGCCTGTAGAGGCCAAGCCGGACCGAGAGATCGGCAACATAGGTTTCAGGTATCAGCACCGGCATGCCGATTGATATCTGCGGGCTCCAAGTCCCTTCCTCGTCCGCCGTGCCTTGGTCGCGGGCGGCAGCTACTGCGTCTTCCAGCATTTGTTGGTAAAGCTCAATGCCGACTTCGCGAATATGGCCCGATTGCTCCTCGCCGAGCAGATTACCGGCACCTCGAATGTCCAAGTCATAGCTTGCCAGGGTAAAGCCGGCGCCGAGGCTGTCGAGGGTCTGCATCACCGAGAGGCGGCGTTCGGCGGTAGTGTTGAGGAGGCGGTCGTTGGGAATGGTGAGGTAGGCATAAGCCCGCGTCTTGGACCGACCGACCCGGCCGCGGAGCTGGTAAAGCTGGGCCAGGCCGAACATATCGGCGCGGTGGATGACGATGGTGTTGACCGTCGGTATATCGAGGCCTGATTCAATGATGTTGGTCGAAAGCAGAATCTGGAACTTGCCGTCGTAAAAGCCCGACATCACTGCTTCCAAATCACTTGGCGGCATCTGGCCATGGGCGACGGCAATGTGTGCATCGGGCACGAGCTTCTTCAGCCGCTCCTCGACGTAAGGGATATCCTTGATGCGTGGACAGACGTAGTAAACTTGCCCGCCGCGAAATATTTCGCGCTCGACCGCCTCGCGGATCACCACCGGATCATAAGGCAGCACGAAGGTACGGACCGCCAGGCGATCGATGGGCGGCGTCGCGATCAGGCTCATCTCGCGCACGCCGGAAAGCGCCATCTGGAGGGTGCGCGGGATCGGTGTTGCGGTGAGGGTAAGCACATGCACGTCGGCGCGAAGCGCCTTCAGACGCTCTTTTTGCTTAACCCCGAAATGCTGCTCTTCGTCGACAACCAGCAACCCTAACGATTTGAACGATATGGCATTTCCGAGCAAGGCATGGGTGCCAACGACGATATCGATCTCGCCCTCGGCCAAGCCTCGCTTGACGATCTCGATCTCTTTTGCCGGTACGAGGCGCGAAATCTGGGCAACCTTCACGGGCAACCCGGCAAAACGCTCAGAAAAGGTGCGAAAATGCTGGCGGGCGAGTAGCGTCGTCGGCACAACGACGGCCGCCTGGTGGCCAGCCACCACGGCGGTGAAAGCGGCGCGCAATGCCACCTCCGTCTTGCCGAAGCCGACATCGCCGCAGATCAACCGGTCCATCGGCCGGCCCGAGCCCAGATCGACCATCACGTCGTCGATGGCGTTTCTTTGGTCTACGGTCTCTTCGTAGGGAAAGCGCGCTGCGAACTCGTCGAACAAGCCTTCAGGCGGCGGCATCGGTATGCCTTTCCGGAGCTCGCGTTCGGCCGCGATCTTGATCAGATCGTCCGCGATTGCCTTGATGCGCTCGCGCACCCTCGCCTTGCGGGCTTGCCATCCAGCCCCCCCAAGCCGGTCGAGTTGGGCCGTGCTATCCTCCGCGCCGAAGCGCGATAGCACATCCATGTTCTCCACCGGCACGAAAAGCCGGTCGTTACCATCGTAGATCACGCGCAGGCAATCATGGGGCGCGCCGCCGACATCGATCGTCTCGAGCCCCACATAGCGCCCGACGCCGTGATCGACGTGGACAACGAGGTCACCGGCCTCCAGGCTAGTGAGCTCTGTCAATACGTCCTCGGTGCGACGGCGGCGCTGAGGCGAGCGGATCAGGCGCTCGCCGAGGATGTCCTGCTCGGTGATGATCGCGAAGTCACGAGTCTGGAAGCCGCGCTCCAGATCTAGGATGACGAGTGGCACCGCCGACTTGCGCGCACTACCCAACTGATCCCAACGGTCGAGCGACGGTGTGTCTTCAATATCATGCTCGGCCATAACCGTCGCAAGGCGGTCGCGCGAACCCGCGCTGAGTGCGGCGACCACCGGGCGCGGGCCATTCGCCATCAGGCCAACGAGCGCCTCACGCACGGCATCGAAGAGATTGAGATTGGGGTTGGTGCGCGCCGCTGCGAACTCAATACCAGGCCGGCCACCGATATCGACGGTGTTTGCGTGCGCATCCGCAGGGGGAAATGGCGAAAACGAGGCCACCTTGCGCGACGCCAGGCACGCCTCAAACGCCTCGCGTCCAAGGAAGAGCCGCTCGGGCGGCAGCGGGCGATAGGCCCCGCCCTCCTCCGGGCCCGATAACTCCAGGCGGGCCTGGTAGTAATCAGCGATGGAATCGAGTCGAGCTTTGATCGCCTCGTCGATTTGATGGTCAAGCGTAACCTGATCCGCCGTCACATGATCGAACAGCGTCTCCATGCGTTCGTGGAAAAGCGGTAACCAATGCTCCATCCCGGCAAAGGCCCGCCCTGCGCTAATCGCCTCATATATCGGGTCGCCCGCGCCCGCGGCACCGAATAACGCCCGATAACCTGTGCGGAAGGCGGTGGTGGCCCCCTCGTTCAGTAAAACTTCGCTGACCGGGCACAGCGTGAAGCCTTCTCCGGCGCCTATCGTTTTTTGACTGCCGGGATCGAAGCGCCGGATTGATTCAATATCCTCACCGAATAGATCGATGCGCACGGGATCCGCCGCGTCGGGTGCATAAAGGTCGATGATACCGCCGCGCACGGCGTATTCGCCCGGTTCGCGTACTGTGCCTGTACGGTTGAAGCCGTTGGCCTCCAGGTAGCTGAAGAGCGCCTGGCGCTCGAGTGGGCGCCCCGGCTCGATGGTGAAGGAGGCGTCGGCGAAGAAGCTGCGTGGCACCACGCGCTGAAGCACGGCGCTGACCGTGGTGAGGATAATGCGCCCACCAGTACCGGCCGCGCGTGGCTCGCCCATGCGTGCCAGGGACGCCGTGCGCAATGCTTGGACATGGCGACCGGGCGATACCCGGTCGTAGGGCAGGCACTCCCAGGCTGGAAAACGCAGTCGCTCGATCTGCGGAGTGAAGAACGCAATATCCGATTCCAGACGTGCGAGCCGAGCATCATCGCGCGCGATGTGCATCACATCGCCGCCAGCCGAAAGCTCCCCCAACACCATCGCGTCGAGCCCTTCCGGCACGCCCGCGAGTGTCGTTCTCCTTTCAGGAAATTCTATTTTTCGTATTATATTCAATATATTATCGATCATTACAAAATTTTATAATTCGATTAAGAACCTCACAGTTGGCATCTGCTGGGACCGGCGCACGCTTGGTGATCCAGTTATAGAGGTCCAGATCCGGGATGGTCAGCAGATGTTCCAACTGGTCTAGCTGCGCGCCTATCATCTCGGGAAGAAAACGGTCGACGAATGGGCCCATCAACAAGTCAAGCTCCTTCGTGCCGCGGTGCCAGCACCGGAAGCGTACGCGCCGTTTGCGCACGGCAATGGTGTCTTCCCCTATCTCTTCCGATCCAGCCATTTCCACCCTTCCCCGACTGGCTTTAGGATATAAGCCTGCCGACGCCGCCTGTCAGCCGAACCGAGGGACCGCCCCTTATGCGCCCGGACATTCTTTTTCCGTTGTTCGCATCGGTCACGTCACTCGACGGCATCGGACCGCGAACCGGCTCAGCGATTGAGCGACTGGCGGGGCCCAATGTGGTTGATTTGTTGTGGCACCTGCCCAACGGCCTGATCGATCGCCGGTACGCCCCGACGATCGGTGAAGCCGAGCCAGGCCGCATCGCAACTTTGACTGTCCAAGTCGACCTGCATCAACCATCGCCCAACCGTCGCCTTCCATATAAGGTGCGCTGCCGTGACGATACCGGCTTTCTGCATCTCGTGTTCTTTCACGCTCACGCCGACTACCTGACCAAGACCCTGCCTGAAGGCGAGCAGCGGATAGTAAGCGGCCTGGTCGAAGAGTTCCGCGGTGAGAAGCAGATTACCCATCCTGACCATATAGGTACTGTCGAAGAAATCGAGCAGCTGCGGGCGGTCGAGCCGGTCTACCCCTTGACCGCCGGGGTTACACAAAAAGTTCTTGGCCGAGCGATCGGTCGCGCACTCGAGCGCGCGCCGGAGCTTGGCGAATGGATCGAGCCCTCGGTTGTCGAACGCCGAAATTGGCCTCCATGGCACGATGCGCTTGCCGCAGCGCATGGCCCCGACAACGAGGCAGATCTTGCGCAAGACACTCCAGCACGCCAACGCTTGGCGTATGACGAGCTGCTCGCCTCACAACTGGCGCTGCTCTTGTTGCGCCGGAGGCTTCGGCGGCGGAAAGGACGCCCCGTCGCAGGGGACGGAAAACTGCAGACAAAGGTAACCGCCGCGCTCCCTTTCCAGCTCACCGGCACGCAGAAGCAGGCCTTGATGGAGATCGCGGACGACATGGCCGGGCCCGATTGCATGATGCGTCTGCTGCAGGGCGATGTTGGTAGCGGCAAGACGGTGGTCGCTCTCCTGGCTATGTTGAACGCGGTGGAAGCCGGCGCCCAGGCCGCATTGATGGCGCCGACCGAGATCCTCGCGCGCCAGCATTTCGAGACGGTTTCTAAACTTGTCGCTCCGGCAGGGATCGAAGTCGTGTTACTGACCGGGCGCGACAAGGGCAAGGTCCGGCGAACGGCGCTTGCCAGGATCGCTGATGGTTCGGCGGCAATCACCATCGGGACCCATGCGCTTTTTCAAAAAGACGTCGCATTTTCCGATCTGGCACTGGCCGTGATTGACGAACAACACCGTTTTGGCGTGCATCAGCGCATCACCCTTTCGGCGAAGGGGCGCAACCCAGATGTGCTGGTGATGACTGCAACGCCGATTCCCCGCACGCTACTGCTTGCCGCGTATGGCGATCTTGACGCCTCGCAACTAACGGAGAAACCGGCAGGCCGCAAACCAATCGACACCCGCGCTGTTCAGCTGGGGCGCATCGAAGAGACGATAGGCGCGGTCGAGCGTGCTGTCGATGGCGGCGCCAGGGTCTATTGGGTCGCACCGCTGGTTGAGGAATCAGAGGTTATCGACCTGGCCGCCGCGACCGAGCGCTGTGAGGCACTCAAAGCTATCTTCGGAGAGCGGGTTGGCCTGATACACGGTCGGATGAAGGGACTCGAAAAGGACATGGTTATGGCCGATTTCGCAGCCGGCCGAATCGCCGTCCTGGTCGCGACCACCGTGATCGAAGTCGGCGTCGACGTGCCCGAAGCAACGGTTATGGTGATCGAACATGCGGAGCGCTTCGGCCTTGCACAACTTCACCAACTGCGCGGCCGGATCGGACGTGGCGAAACACGGTCGACCTGCATTCTCTTGTATGCGGCATCCTTGGGCGAGACGGCCAAGGCACGGCTCAAGATCCTGCGCGAGACCGATGACGGTTTTCGCATCGCCGAAGAGGATCTGCGCTTGCGCGGCGGCGGCGAAGTGCTGGGAACGCGCCAAAGCGGCCTGCCAGAGTTCCGGCTGGCGGACCTGGCTGTACACGGCGAACTTCTGGCAATCGCGCGGGACAATGCGCGCCTTGCGGTCGAGCGCGATGCCGAACTGCAGAGCGAGCGCGGACAAGCGTTGCGCACCCTGCTTTACCTTTTCGAGCGCGATGCGGCGGTAAAATATTTGCGTTCTGGTTAGAGGTCTTTCTGCGCGGCGGTGCGCTCGACCGGCTGCCCGTGAGGCGTGTTTAAATACGCAATGCGCCATTCTTCGGCACGGTCGTCGATATCCACGCCCCTAATCCCGCGCTTGCGCGCAACCAGCACCTCGAGGGCACGTAGCCAATACATATAGTATGTATCGCCTAGATCGGGCTCGCCCGCTGCCTGCGCCGCGGCGATTTCTTGAGACAATGCCTGGGTCCATTCGGCCCAAGTAAAGACATCGGCTTCCGCCAGTCGAACGGCCACGGCGAAGGCCTTCGCCTCCCAGGGCTCGCGGAATACCGGGCCATCGGCATCGCGGGGAAGGGCTGGAAAATCAGCCTCTACGAGCATGTCCCGGACCATCAGGTTGGCTCCACATGGTCGTCCCACAAGTCGACATAGACCGCGCCGCCACCGACAGCGTCCGCGCCCCAAAGGGCGTCCGCTTCGAAGCGGACGCTGTACAAGTTCTGACCTTCCTTTTGGCCATGCGCATTCGTGTCGGCGAATATGTGGACGCCATGCCACGCGGAGATCGTTCCGGGGCGGCCACGGACATAGCGCGGAGCGCGGGTGTGGCCAATCGTTTGAGATAGACGGGCCCGGACTTTGTCGCCAACGGTAAAGCGCGGCAGTTTCGTGCTCTTCATAGTCGTCGGCGAACCTTTGGCGAGGACAGCTGCGACCTTTTCGCCGGTAAGTTTATGCGTTTGCAGTTCTTCGGCGGCGGGACCGGTCGCCTGCCCCGCGGCAAGTTCTTCTGACGTCACTATCCCCAGCTCAACGATTAGTGTTTCGAGGCCGGCAATCCAGTTCTCGTAGTAGCTGTTTTCCAGATAATCGACCGGATGCTGACGCTCTCGAGCGTGGCGGGCGGAATCAATACTCCAGTGCCCGAGAGCGCCCATTGCGAGGGTCACCGCAAAGACACGGCGCTCCCATGCGGCATGAAAGAGCGGCTCTTCCGCTTCGGGTTCGGGGCCGATAGGGCCGAAGCCGTCCATGCCGCCCAGATCGTGGGCGCCGTTCAAGATTTCACTCCATGCGCCTTCGCACCATCCGGTGCGCGAGCGGGCTCGACGCCAATCATGGAATTTCGCGTGACCAAAGCTGCCAGTTGGTCCTCGTCCCAGTTATCGGTGCCGGCAGGTTGCTGCGGCAAGACGAGATAGCGCATCTCCGAGGTTGAGTCCCAGACGCGGATCTCGACGTCATCACCAACAGACGCGCCAAACTCCGCCAGCACCCCGCGCGGATCGCTGACTGCACGCGATCTGTAGGGTGCCGATTTGTACCAAACCGGCGGCAGACCGAGAACCGGCCAAGGATAACAGGAGCACAATGTACACACGACAAGGTTGTGGATAGTGTCAGTGTTTTCGACCACGACCATGTGCTCGCCCTGGCGGCCGGTAAATCCAAACGACGCGATGGCGGCCGTGGCATCCTCGAGCAGCGCGGCCTTGAAGGCGGGATCGGCCCAGGCGCGGGCGACGACCCTGGCGCCGTTCTGCGGGCCTATCTTGTGTTCGTATGTATCAATCAGAGCGTCGAGGGCGGCGGGATCCACCAGTCCCTTGTCTACTAGTAGGGATTCGAGTGCTTTTACCCTGAGTTCGATCTCGGCGGGCGGTTCGGTATGGTCGTGAGCGTGATCATGACCGTGAACGTGGCTGCCGCCCGTGGGTTTCGGTCCATCCCGGTGCGCGTCATTCATGGCAGTTCGACTTCAATTGGCACTTCGTGCGACGTCGTCCAACATCGGCACATATGTATATCGGCGAGTGAAACGTAGCAGTCAGTCGCTCGCCTTGGAAGTCAGAAGGCGGCGTCACACCTCGGCGAAGAATGCGCGCAGCGCCGCATAAGTCTCGTCGGGTTTTTCTTCGGGCAGGAAGTGGCCACAGTCGATGGCCTTACCGCGCACATCAACAGCTCGCTCACGCCATACTTCCAAAACATCATAGGCCTTGGCGACGAAACCCCTCGCACCCCACAGTACGAACATCGGACAGGCGATCTTCGTATCCAAATCTGCCTCATCATGTTCAATATCTATCGAAGCTGCGGCTCGATAGTCCTCGCAACTTGCGTGGATCGTCGCCGGATCGGAGAAGCATCGTACATACTCTTCGACCGCCTCCGGCGTGAAGGCGCTCGTATCGCGCCCCCAATGACCGAGCTTGTGGCGGAGGTAGTATTCAGGATCCTTGCCGATGAGATGCTCGGGCAGACCATTCGGTTGGATCAGGAAGAACCAGTGGTAATAGGCCGTTGCCATCGCCTGATCGGTGGTGGCGAATACTTTGTGTGTGGGCGCGATATCTAGGACCGCGGCACGGATCACGCTAGACGGATGGTCGAGTACCAGGCGGTGGGCGACACGACCGCCACGATCATGCCCAGCCACGTTAAAGCGCTCGAACCCGAGTGCGGCCATAACCGCCACCTGATCCTGTGCCATGGCACGCTTGGAATAGGCCGCATGGGTTTGGTCGCTGGCGGGCTTCGACGAGCCGCCATAACCGCGCAAATCGGCGGCGACAACTGTGAAATCCTCGGCTAACCGCGGGGCGATCTTGTGCCACATGGCGCAGGTCTGGGGATAGCCGTGGAGTAACAACAGCGGCGGCCCCTTGCCGCCTTTCACAAGGTTGATCTCCACCCCCGAAACCGTGGTCGTCTGCCGCTCGAATCCTTCGAACATTCCTACCTCCTCCGCCACCACAACCACCGCCGGTCTATGAGCATTCGCCCACCAGGGCAAACGGCAGCTACGCCTGCCAAGTCCAAATCCAGTCCAAAGCTTGGTCGGGCAACCGAGGCGCGGCGCGCCACCATAGTCGCTTGACAACATAGGAGTAGTAAGCAATTTCGATCAGCAAAAACTTATCCAAACTCTCATATCAACCAATATACCTTGTTGTTTTATCGCAATAAAAGGACTTCTCTCCAAATCGAGTTTAATCATCGAACCTGGGGGCGGCCCATTTGTCGGGAACGCGTCGATTCTTGCGCCAAGCGGCCAGACAATCCAGCGTTTGCGCGGCGGGCTGATATGCCATACTCGGCCCACACGATGCTGACTGCGAGACCATCTGACGGACCAAACATCTGACATGACAAACATCATGCAACCCAGCCTAGCCGAGCTCGGCGCCGCACTTCGCGACAGAAAGATCACCGCGACAGCGCTGGCCGAGGCGGCAACCGCCAACCACATAGCGAACAACGAGTCCTTCGGCGCCTTCAAGCTGTGGGAACCAGAGGTCACGGCCGCCCAGGCGGCCGCGGCCGATGCGGCCTTCAAATCGGGCAACGATCTGGGGCCCCTTCAGGGCCTGCCGATTTCGGTCAAGGACCTCTATGGCGTACGCGGCTGGCCGACCTTCGCCGGCACGCCCAAGGCATTCCCCGCCTCGTGGCAGGAAGAAGGCCCGGTGATCGCGGCGATCCGCAGCCAGCTTGGCGTTTTGACCGGCAAGACCCATACGGTGGAATTCGCCTTCGGGGGGATTGGCGCCAATCCGCATTGGGGCACCCCGCGCAACCCTTGGGACGCCGAAAACCACCGCGCGCCAGGCGGGTCCTCAAGCGGCGCCGGGGTCAGCCTCGCCGTCGGCAGCGCGCTCCTGGCACTCGGCACAGATACCGCAGGTTCCGTGCGAATTCCCGCCAGCATGACAGGCAATACAGGCCTCAAAACTGGCGTTGGGCGCTGGTCGACCGCGCAGATCGCGCCGCTCAGCTCGAGCCTAGATACGGCTGGCTTGCTGGCGCGCACGGTGGCGGACCTCGCCATCGGATTCGTCGCCATCGACCCGGGCCATGCGGCGCGGCGGCGCGATATACCGGTCCCCGCGCCGGCCCCGATCGACGGGCTGCGGCTGGGCGTGCCGGAGAATTTCTTCTGGGACGATTGTTCGCCGGGCATTGCCGAAGGGGTCCGCGATGCACTGAAAGAGGCCGAGAAGAAGGGTGCCAAGCTGGTCTCCTGCACATTGCCGGAGGCCGATCAGATCTATCCGATCTTTAAGGTGGGCGGCCTCGCGGCGGTCGAGCTCTACACCTTCGTCAAAGAGGAATTGCCAGAATGGTTCGATCTGATCGACCCGATCATCGTCCAGCGAATGGAGGAGGCCGCCACCCTGCCCGCCCACGAATATGTCCGCCGCGAGTGGGTGATGGCGGAACTGGCCCAATCGGCGGCGGCGCGGCTCGCCGCGGTCGACGCGATGGTGACACCCACCGTGCCGATCACCCCGCCGATCATGGCGGATATCGCCGCGATCGAGGACTACCGGCCGGCTAATCTGATGTCGCTGCGCAACAGCGGCATTGCCAATTATCTGAGCTTTTGCGCGCTGACTATGCCCGTCGCGCTTGATGCTGCGAGAATGCCGGTAGGCCTCCAGCTCATGGGTCCACTGCGCTCCGAAGAACGCCTGCTTTCCATCGGCCTCGCCCTTGAGAGAGCGCTCGGCACCTCCCCGCAGCGCCTCGGCGCACCCCCCGCCATCGCCGGCTAGCCGCATTCACTTGCATGCCACCGGGCCTACGACCTCGTAGAAGATTGAAACCCCCGGGCTGGCAGCGCTATTGTGGCGGAACAGGGAGGATTTTCTCATGGCAATCGCACGGGTCACAAAAATCACCGCCTCTTCGAACAAGGGCTTTCAGGATGCGATCGAAACCGGCCTCGGCCGGGCCTCAGAGACGCTTCGCGGGATCACCGGGCTGGAAGTGATGGACCAGAAAGCGAAGGTCGATAACGGCAAGATTACCGAGTATCGCGCAACAATCGAGATTACATTCGTACTTGATTGAAGCATTCTCGACCGAGGTGTTCTCGACTGGGATCGACCAATTGCGATTGAGGCCGCCGACCCGGCGGGTGGCGATCTATTCTGCCGGCGTAGCCCCTAGCCGGCCGCGGCGGCGCGCGACAATCCGGCCGAAATCGGTCTGAACCGCGATCAGCGCCGGCACCACGATCAGTACCATAAAGGTGGCGACCATGAGCCCGAAGGCCAGGGTGACTGCCATCGGGATCAGGAACTGCGCCTGCAAATCGGTCTCGAAGATCAGCGGCAGGATGCCGCCGATCGTGGTCGCCGAGGTCAGGATGACAGCGCGCAAGCGGTCGCGTGCGCCATCGGCGATGGCGTCCAGCACGGGCTGGCCGTTTGCAATACGCTCGTCGATCGTGCTGACGAGGATGATCGAATCATTGACGACGATGCCGGACAGACCGATCAGCGCCACCATCGACATGATTGTGAGGTCGAAACCCATAATCAGATGGCCGAGCGTAGCGCCCACGAATCCGAGCGGGATCACCGACATGACGACGATGGGACGGGTATAGCTGGAAAATACCCAGGCAAGGATGATGTAGATCGCGGCAAAGCCGATCACTGCGCCCAACCCCATATCGCCGAAGGTGCGTGCCTGCTCCTCGGCCTTGCCGGCATAGCGCACGGTAATGCCGTAGCGAGCAGCAAGCTGGTCGATGCCATCGGCCTTGAGAGCGGCGATGATCTTGTCGGTAGTGTTGAGCGCCTTATCCAGCTCCCCGGAGACTGAAACCTGCCGCGTGCCGTCTTCGCGGTTGATGCGCGCGAAGCCGACCTTGTCGTCGAAGCGCACGACCGCGGAGAGCGGAACCCAGGGACCGCGCGGGCTCTTGAGATAGAGCGTATTGAGCGTCTCCTGATCGGCTCGGCTACGCGGATACTGAACGCGTATCGCAACCTCTTCGTCGCCGCGGGCGAAGCGCTTTGCGATCGAGCCCTCGAAGGCGTCGCGGATCTGGCTGCCAACGATCTGGGTGGTGAAACCGAGCGCATTGCCGCGCGGGGTCAGCGTGATGATGGTTTCAAATTTGCCGTAGGGCAGATCGTCTTCGATGTTACTGACGCCCGGATAGCGCCGCAGGAGCTGGCGCACCCGGAGTGCAACGCGTTTAAGCGCCGCAGCGTCCGCACCCATCAGGCGGATGTCGACATCGCGGCCGGGCGGGCCAGCCTGGGCGGGCTTCACGGTCAGTGACTGCAGCCCCGCCATCGGTTCGATCGCCTTGCGCCAGGCCGCCATGAATGTCGCCGCGGTGACGCTGCGATCCTCCGAGGGCACCAGCTCAACGATCACCCCGCCGATATGGTCGGCGCCTCCGGTGACGGTGAGCGGGCTCGACCCGACAGCGCGGCCGACTTTGATGATCCTGGTCTTGACGAGGGAACCGGGTTTGCGGCCGACAGCGCGCTCGGCATCGGCTAAGGATCGCTCCATCGCGTCGAGTATCTTGGCCGTGGTGGTGCGCGGCGTTCCAGCCGCGAACTCCACATTGCCATAAATCTTGTCGACCTCGGGCGACGGGAAGAAGATGAAGCCGATACGGCCACCCTGGATCAGGCCGATCGCGCCGATCAGGGCCGCCAGCGCAACGGCGAGCGTGGCATAACGCCACTCTAGGCAGAGAGCCAGGAAACGCCGGAAGGTGTGGTCGCGAAAGCGTCCGAATGCGGAATCGAAGCGCCTGCGAAACCCCCCAACCCTGTCTCCGGTGTGCTTGAATGCCTCGCGCAAGTGACCGGGCATCACCAGGAAGCATTCCACCAGACTCGCCACGATCACGGCGATCACGACCATCGGAATGGCGACGATGATCTGGCCGATGATGTCGGAGACCAGGAAAAGCGGCATGAAGGCCGCGATTGTGGTCAGCGAGGAGCTGAACACCGGCGCCATCATACGCCGAGCACCGGTTTCCGCCGCCAGCAGCGGCGCAAGACCATTGCGCCACTGTGTTTCGGCGTGCTCTCCAACCACGATGGCGTCATCGACAATGATGCCGATGGTCATGATGAGGCCGAAGAGGCTCACCATGTTGATTGACTGACCAGAGGCCAGCATTACAAGCAGGGTCGCCATCAGCGAGACTGGAATGCCCATCGCAACCCAGAATGCGACGCGGCCGTTCAGGAAGACGAAGAGCACCAGCACAACCAACACAAGACCGCCGATCCCATTTTTCAGCAAAAGATTGATGCGGCTGCGAATCATGCGGGCCTGGATATCGTACTGGATGACCTCGAGATTGGGTGGCAGGGTCGGCCGCAGCTCGCCAAGATATTTCTGCACGATATTGGCGAGCACCAGCGCGTCGGCGTTGGTCGCGCGCTGGATATGCAGTTCGAGCGCGGGCTGGCCGCGATAACGCGCAACCGGGTCCTTGTCCTTGAAGCGCTCGCGCACCGTAGCGATGTCGCGGAGGTAGATCTTTTGGCCATTGGCGAGCGAGCGCACCTCAACGCCGGCAACCCCTTCGGCGCTCTTTAGCAAGCCAAGGCTGCGGATTTGACGTTGGCTGCCGCCCTTGGTGTCGCCAGAGGGAATGTCGCGCGAGGTCTCACCGATACGCTTGGAGATGTCGCCCAGGGTCAGTCCAAGACGACGCAATACCTCGGGCTCGATCTCGACATGGATCTCCTCCTCGCGTCCGCCGAAAATGTCGACCCTGTCGATGCCGCGGCGCAGCAGCTCGTTCCGAATGCGCTTTGCGGCGGCTTTGAGCGAAGCTTCCGAATATGGACCAGAGATGATCAGGCGACTAATAGTGTCGTAGCGGATGAGGCGTTGAATGACGGCTTTCTCGCTGTCTTCGGGCAGCGTCGTCACCCGGCCGATCGCGGTCTGGACGTTGCTGAGCGCTGACTGCATGTCGGTGCCGGCCTCGAATTCGACCAGGATCTGCGCCGCGCCCTCAAATGAATAAGAGCGCACTCGTTTGACACCGTCGAGAAACCGCACCTCGGGTTCGATCGCCTGGACGATATTTGAGTCGACGTCCTGGGCGCTCGCGCCAGGCCACTCGACGGTGACGCTGACGATATCGATGCCAAAGTCCGGGAAGAACTGGGTGTTCATCCGCAGTAACGCGACGATGCCCGCCAGAATCAGCAGAACCATAAGCAGATTGGGCGCGGTGCGGTGCCTGGCAAAAATACCAATGATGTCAGTCTTGCCACGTAGCGTGCCATTTGCATGACTACTAGTAGATTGTTCTGAACTAGATCTGCTGGATCCAGAAACAGTTACTGCTTGAGATTCGGACCCGAGATCCGGCTCAGCTTCTTGCGGGTCGTCCTCGGGCGTTTCGCCGTCGCTCACTGCACTTCTACCCGAACGCCGGCGCCGATTTCCGCAAATCGTGTGGTCAGGATGCGCTCGTCCGGATTCAGCTTGCCACGCACCAGCACATCGTTGCCGGCGCGGGCGACCACATCCACGTGGCGCTCACGAAGGCGCCCATCGACGATCGCATAAACACGGTCACGGCCATGGAGTGCGCTGGCCGGCAGGCGGACGACCTTCGTATAGGCACGATCTTCGATCACAACTTCGACGAAGACGCCCGGGCGCAATACCGTGGTGGCGTCGGTCTTGCTGATACGCGCGAATAGGCCCACGCCACCTGAATTGGCATCGATTTGGCTCGCCGATCGTTCGATGACCGCGGGGAAAGTGAATGTGCGGCCACGGGTTACCCACCGCACTGTCGCCTTGCGGCCCTTATACCCGCCGGCCGCAACGAGGCGACCGAACTCTTCGTCGGAAATTTGGAATTTGGCCTCCAGCCAACGGGCATCAATCAATCGCGCCACCCGGTCATTACTTGTCACCTTCTTGCCGACCGCGCCGTCGACTTCGATCAAAAAACCGTCAAATGGCGCGCGCAGGCGTACCTCCTGCAAATCGCGGCGGGCGCGCTTTAGCGCCACTTCCATGCGAGCGATAACCGCCGATTGCTGTTTGGTCCGTGCAGAGAGCCGCGCGATCCCCTGCTCGCGCGTGGTCACGGCCTGACGCGCCTGGTTGAGCGCAAGCTTGGAATCGTCGACCGCCTTGACCGAGCCACTACCACGCGCACGAAGGCTGGCGCGGCGTTCGACCTCGCGCTGACGCAGGCCTAATTGCTCTTTGTCCCGGACGAGCAGCTGCTTTTCGGCAGTGAGATCGGAAAGATGCTCCTCCAACCGCGCCTTTGCTTCGGCGAGTTGCGCCTGGCGCTCCTCAACAACCGATTTGTATTCGAAATCGTCGATTTCGATCAGCAGGTCGCCGGTGTGTACTATGCCGCCGGTGGAGAAACTCGGGCCGACCGCGACAATGCGGCCGCCAACCAACGGGCGCAGATCCACCTTGCGTCCAGCTACGATTTCGCCGTAGAGCCGGAGATTGGGCTGAATATCCTGATACTTGACCGACAGTGCCGACACCACCCAGACACGTTCATGGACCGGGTTGCGTTTGACCGGCGGCCGGGTTGCCCGCAAGTAGCCGGCGAATGAGACCGCGACGACTAGAATTAGGACCGGAAGCAATACCTTGCGCGCACGCCGCCCGAATCCTCCGCGCGACTTTACAGCCGAAGTATTGCGCGATCTGGAAGGTTGGGGCTGGGTATTGGGCATAGTTGTGATCAGTGCGTCATTTGTTGTGCGAACCCGCCCGGCTTGCGGTCTCGGCCCAAAATTATCAACGCCGGACCTACAATAATCCGTCGAATGTTTCGCACTGTGTTAACCGCCCTCAATATGCGATGAATATATAGGGATCGCTCCAGTGCGGTTCAAAACCTCCGAACACCCTTGAACGGGGAGGGATTGGACCAAGAGCCCGAATAGGGTTGATGAACTGTTACTATCGCATCCGCGGCTGGACCGGTCCGGTGCAACGCCTATAGAATTTGTATTGGCCGTGGCAAAGCGCAACCATCATTCCCACCAGACGCACCGCAAAAAGGGGCTCGCGAGCATGAGGACTGTGATTGGAACCATCGCCGGCATCGCCTTTCTCGGCGCACTCGCAGGTCCGGCGCAAGCTGCCGGTGAAGGGCTGAGCGGCTTCCAGACCGTGGAGATTCAAGTCGCTGTCCCTCGCGGCGAGGGGACGCCGTGCAAAATCGATCCTGGCTTGCTGCGGGCGCGGATTGGCGAAAAATTGCAGGCTGGCGGAATACCCGTCGGAACTTCGGCATTGACCCTGCGTGCCAGTGTCACAACGTTGAGTGATGCCATTCAGGGTCGCTGCATCTCATCCGTTCTGCTGGAGGCGTATACGGCGCAAACGACCGTATTGCAGGCCACCCGGAATTCGATTGTTGCCAATATCCCGCTTTGGCGGGCGACATCAATTGCAAGCAGCGATGCGCCTGGGCACAGCGAGCGCGTGGGCTCGGCAGTTGCGATTATCAGCGAAAAGTTCGTAGCGGTGTTCAAGGCCAATCAATAGCCGCTTCGCTCATTGCCCAATCAGGCAAGCCCCATCTGTGCCAGAGCCGCCCGCACGAGTGGTCCGTTGGGCTCAGCCAAGGCGAGACAGGCATCGAAATGATTGGCACCTTCCAACTCAATCGTATGAGCGAAATTCCCGGCAGCGCGCCAGTCCTTGGAAAATGCTGTGCCTTGCCGGCGGAATTCGCCGAGCTCACCTTCGCCCCAGGCAACGACGATAGGCGGGCCGCCCGTCGGCACGAAATTGTTCGGCGTTAATGGCACTGCGCCGGCGGAGTTGAGCTTTAGGTATACACTGCGGGCACTCAATACGACGGGTTCCAGATCGTAGGGTCCGCTGCACAGTACCGCCCCCTTCACTAGGTTTTCCGGCAAGCCAGCCTCTGCACGCCAGCCGCCGGCCAATACATTTGCCGCCAAATGAGCGCCAGAGGAAAAGCCATGGAGGTAGATACGTTCTGGGTCGAGCCCATGCGTTGCGGCATTGTGGTAGACCCAGGCGACACCCGCGCGGATCTGTCGCACCATTTCCGCAAGTGGCACCTGGTCGATCAAATCGAAGCCAAGTGCCACAAAACCGGCGCCGGCATCGAGCATGACGGGCGCGCTAAAAGCCGCCTGCTCTTTGGACAAACGGCGCCAGGCGCCACCGTGGATCATCACCACGACTGGGCCAACAGGGTTTACGGGACGGAAAAGGTCGAGCCTTTCCCGGTCGCTTGAACCGTAAACAATGTCGAGTTTGCAGTCGTAATTGTGACGGGCCGCTTCACTCGCCGCGGACCAATGGGCCTGATACGGTGCCAGGTCGGGGACCAAGGTTCCTTGGTTATACTGGATATCGAGCTCGGCTTGAGTGTAGCCGCGATAGATAAGCTTGCGCTCTTTCACCGAGGTCATTGTTTTTCCTGTGCAGTCGTAAGGGCCCGAATTAGGACAGCTTAGGAGCTTTTTCGGGTCGTTCGATGCCTAGAAAATCGTAGAAACCGCCGCGACTGCCCGGTTTCAACTTGGGATTGCCTTTGTAACCGGCAAGAAACACCTTGCGGGCAAGTGGCGGGATTGCATAGCGCTCGCCGCAGGTCTCGTGCAAATAGGTTTGAGCCTGATAATAGGAATCAAACGCCGCGGCATCGTCCAACAGCTCGAACACTCCCATCGGCCAACCAAGGCCGGTCTTGCACATCTCATCGATTTCAGCCAGGCCGGCGATCCCCAGTTCGACTAGACGGATCGCCTCGGTAATGTAGTTGTTGATGAAGCGGGTCATGAAGAATCCAGGCGCATCGCCCACAACGACTGGCTTTTTTCCTATACTCGACAAATAGTTGACAACATTATCCAGATTGTCCCTATTCGTGAGCTCGCTGCGGGCGACTTCGACAAGCGGCATTACATTGGACGGATAGAACCAATGCGTGCCAACCAAGCGGCCAGGCTCGGCCATAGGTGCCGCCAGCTCTGAGATCATGATCGAAGAAGTATTCGTGGCGAAAACGGCATTTGGCGCATGCTTTTCCGCCACGACCAGCGCTTCATGTTTGACTGACACAACTTCTGGAATGGTCTCGAACACGAGATCGGCGCCGGCAAGCCCTTCCGCATAGTCTGTGGTCCCCGAGAGACGGCCCAGGATCGCTTCTGCGTCGTCCTGGGTGAGTTTCCCGCGCTTGACCCCTTTGGCAAGCCCGAAGGGGCCGGATTCGATCAACGAGAAGCCGTGATCGACCGACTCTTGGCGTCGCGAGACGATCGTAACGGCCGCATCACTGCCCTGCAGGCATGCCAACGCAATGCCGTGCCCCATCAGGCCGCCACCGCCAAGGATCGCGATCTTAGAAAAAGAGGCCATCATCCAGCCCCAGCCGCGGCTGCCATGTCCTCGACGCGTTCGCGAATGAGCGCGATTGCGTCCTCCGCCGTGGTACCTGGCCCGAAGATCGCCGCCACCCCCGAGGCTTTCAGCGTTTCCTCATCTTCCCTTGGGATTACGCCGCCCCCGATCAACACGACATCATCGAGGCCATTTTCCCGCAATCCTGCGATCAAATCCTCGAAAACTGGCAAATGCCCCCCTGACGAGCTTGACACTCCAACAACCTGGACATCCTCCTCTACCGCGGTATTGACGATCTCAGAAGGCAGCAGGAAGTTAGTGAAAATTACCTCGAACCCCGCGTCGCGCATCTTCTTTGCCACATAACGGACTCCTCGATCGTGACAATCATGCGTCGGCTTTGCCAGGAGGACTCGCACAGGGTTAGTCATTTACAAACACTCCGAAATTTTTCCATTAGCTGATTCTAATAACTAATTATTTTTACGTATAAAAATTGTTTATCGTATCCCAAAGCATAATTTAATACTCAATGCGGCGCGGCCCAACCCATAGAATCCTTCATCGCGCCCATCATCTCTCCTGTGGTTGCGTCGGCCCGCGCCGCCTCGATCGCCGCCTCGATCAACATGCTGCCGCCAGTAAGATCCTCGACCTTTGTCGACGCGAAGTCGCCGGCTGCCTTGCTGAATGACGCCATTGCCTTGCCATGCGCACCGGCATTGCGTGCCTTGCGCAGCCCCACCAGGCGCTCCACCGCGGTGCGCTCGACTTCATCTTCGACTCTGAAAATGTTCTCTTGGGGCGTCTCGTCGGCTTGGTAGCAGTTGAGGCCGACCACTTTGCGCTGACCAGCATTTACCATATCGCGCCAACGTTCGGCGGAGCCTTCTATTTCGCGGCGGATCCAGCCAGAGCGCTGGGCCGCGATATAGCCCCCTTGTTTTTCAATTCGCTCGACGAATTCTAGCGCAGCATTGCACATTTGGTCGGTTAGCGCCTCGACGTAATATGAGCCAGCCAAGGGATCGGATACCGCGGTGATGTTGGTTTCCTCCTGGATCACTTGCTGGACACGGAGCGCCAGCGTCGCGGCCTCCTCGGTAGGGATTGAAAGAGCTTCATCATAGGCAGAGACTTCCATCGCCTGGGTTCCGGAGAGCGCGGCCCCGAAGGCATGAAGCGTGGTGCGAATCAGGTTGACGAGTGGTTGCTGGGCGGTGAGACAGGCCCCTGAAGTATGAGTGTGGATACGCACATGCATTGAGCGCGGATCCTTCGCGCCAAATTTTTCGGCCATAGTGGTCGCCCAAATGCGCCGAAGCGCCCGAATCTTGCAGACTTCCTCAAAGAAATCGTTGGCTTGGGCGATCTGGAAGCCGAAGCGGGGCAGCGCCTCGTCGGCCGAAAGCCCCGTTGCCTCGCAAGCCCGGACCAGATCGATGCCAAAGGCGAGCATGAGGCCGATTTCCTGGATCGCCGAGCCGCCTGCTTCCTCCACTCCGTAGCCAAAAAAATTGGTAGTATTCCAGCGCGGCATATGTCCGGAACAGAAATTGATCAGCTCTGCAGCCAACTTCAGACCCTGATCAGGCGGGAATGCGCTCATGCCGACATAGGCCGACTGGTGGTACCAGTTCATCGAGTTTCCGCGCAGATCGCCCGGCCCAAGGCCCTGATCTTCGGCATAGGCGATGTATTGCGCGAGCGCTGGGATCACCTGGTAGTAGGTAATGTGGACCACGTTCATCTTCGTGAGGTCCATACCGTCGAAGAGCCGCGCCATATCGGCCTTGGAATAGACCGCCATGCCGCACTGGCCGATGCGGCCGCGCGCCGCCGGATGGTCCGGGTCGAGCCCCTCATGACTTACCAGGTCGTAAACCAAATTGTAGAAGCGCTGGCCAAAGTAGCCGACCATCCCCTGCTCCGCCAACAGATCCATGCGTGCGCGGGTATCCTCGGGCAGGCCGTAGCCGATCACCGGCTGATTGGCCCAGTTCATGAGCTGGTATTGGGCCGCCAGATTGCCGCGGGTAAAGGGATACTGACCCGGCGCGCCGATGGTGTCGTAGTCGATATGCTCGATATCGTGCGGGAAATAGGCGGTCTTGATTGGCAAGCCTGAATGGGTCATCGGGTCGCGGGCTCGCGCCGGCGCCTGATCGCCGAACTTCTCTACAATGCGCTGATAATCCACATCGCGTGCCTTGGCCATCGCCTTGGAAGTCGCGAGCGTACGGTCGTTGAACATTGACGTGCCCTCATTTCGGAGCGCGTGGTCGGCACTGCGCTTCACCGAACAAACGTTTGGTTAAACTAACAGCGGGTCGGAAAAGCCGTCAAGGCCCATTCGCGCGGCACTACGATCCGCACACGTGATTCAGCCGGTCGCCGCACGGCTCATCGCAAACAACATGAACCCCATGTTGATCGCAAACGTGATCAGGCCAAGAACCAGTCCGGCGACAGCCATGCTGCGACCATTCTGGAGAAAGATCCCGACACCACCAAAGATCAGCGCCAGAATCGGCGGGATGAGCCCAACAATTGGAATCCAACACAAAAAGATGGCGACAATGCCCAATACAAGCGCTGTAATGCCGAACCCAACCTTTGCCGTCGGTACGGAGGCTTGCGGCCGGATGGCCGTTGGTTGGCCGGCCGCGCCCGGCGTGTTTTGATCGACCATCTTCTTCCTCGTCAGTTCGCTGTGAAGCGGCTTTGAAGTCTATAGGGATCGACAGTCGAGGCAACTAAGGAAGGCTTGCTTGCCGTCGTTCGGCTGTAGTCGACTGGATTGTCTCTTGCGTGGGCCTGTAGCTTCGTCATATTTTAACCGAACGATCGTTCGGTTAAAGACGGAGAGTCGTCATGGTGGCCAACGCCTATCTCGCAGCCGGCCTGCGCAGTCCGATGGGATCCTTTGGCGGCACCTTACAGCCACTGCGCGCAACCGAATTCGCCTCAACCGTCGTTAGCGCGCTCTTGGAGCGCAACGGAGTAAGCACGCAATCCGTTGACCGCGTCATCGGTGGCATGGTGCTGCAGGACATGACCGAATCCAACCCGGCGCGGATTGTCGCCATGCGGGTTGGGATCCCAGAGAAAGCGCCAGCGTTCACGGTCAACATGCAGTGCTGCTCGAGCCTGGCGGCGCTGATCCTGGCGGCCCAGCAGGTTGCGTTGGGCGACGTCGACTGCGTCCTCGCAATCGGACTGGAATCCATGTCAAATGCACCGCACATGGTGGCGGGCGCGCGCTGGGGTTACCGCAACGCCCACGGCGAGTTCACCGATACCCTGCGCGAATGCACCCTCGCCGGATCGAAGATGTGGGGCGATCCCTGGTATATGATCGACGTGGCAGAGCATCACGCCGAAGTTGACGGAATCGGCCGGACGGAAATGGACGAATATGCGGTCGTCTCCCACCATCGCGCCCTGGAGGCTATGGATGCTGGGCGTTTCGAGGACGAAATTGTACCCATTGAGGTGCCGGGCCGAAGGGGGACAATCACGCGGTTCGAACGCGACGAGCATCCCCGGCGCGATATCAGCGTCGAAGGGCTGGGTAAGCTGAACACTGTGAACGAAGGCGGCGCGATCACTGCCGGCAACGCGGCGGGGATTAATGACGGCGCGGCTGCGGCCCTTATCTGCAACGAAGTAGGAATGCGCAAGCTCGGGCTCGATCCGCTGGCGCGGATAGTCATGCCGGGCACTGCGATGGTCGGCTGTGATCCACAACTCATGGGCTATTCTTGCGTTGATGCACTGAATTCAGCGCTACTCGCAGCCGAAATGAGCGTTGACGATCTCGACCTCATTGAATGCAATGAAGGCTTCGCCGTGCAGCTTCTCGCCTGCGAGCGCATGGGCCAGTGGCCGCGGGCGCGGCTCAATGTCGACGGCGGCTCAGTGGGTCTCGGCCACCCGGTCGGCATGTCGGGACTGCGGATTGCAATCCATCTTGCCCACGCCCTTCACCAGCGGGACCTCAAGCTGGGCGCCGCCACGATCCCAGCCGGTAGCGGACTCGGTACGGCCGCACTGATCGAGCGGATCTAAGGCCAAACCAAGCATTGGACATCGGCACACGGGGAGATGGCCGCACCATGACCGAGCGGATCGCGCCCGAGCGTTTTGAATTCGCTTCGCTTATTAAGCCGGGCGACGCCATCGTCTGGGGCCAGATGACGGCTGAGCCGCCGACGCTCGTCGAGCTGCTGAGCAAACAGGCAGCAGAACTCGGAGGCATTAGCGCGTTCGTCGGTTTGGCGTTGAGCGAGACTCTAGAGCCCCAAAGCGCCCAGCATATCGACCTCTCCTTTGTTGGCGGCGGCCAGACCAACCACCGCTTTGCGCGCGCTGGCGCGTTGAATGCCCTGCCCGTCCATCTTTCGCGCATTCCCAGCCACCTCCTAGCCGGCGAAATCCCTTGCGACGTGGCGCTGATCAGCACCGCCCAAGGCAGCGAAAGCGGTCTGCTCAATCTTTCACTCTCGGCCGATTACATGGGCGCGGCGGTCGAGACCGCCCGGATCGTGATCGCCGAGGTGAACGATCAGCTTCCAGAGACCTTCGGCGACACTGTGATTGCGCTCGACGACGTTGACGCCGTGGTGCCAACGAGCCGCCCTCCGCCGGTCTTCAATCTACTAGCGCTAGGCGATGTTGAGCGTGCAATCGGCGCGCATATCGCGGCACTGGTCCCAGATCGCGCGACCTTGCAGACCGGTGTGGGTGCAATTCCAAGTGCAGCGCTCGAGGCGCTGGCCAACAAACGCGACCTTGGTGTCCATACTGGGCTCCTGACCGACGCAATTGTCGCGTTGATCGAGGCTGGCGCGGTCAGCAATCGCCGCAAGCCGATTGACGTGGGCATAACGGTCACCGCTGTCATTTACGGTACGCGGGAGCTTTATCGTTGGGCGCATCGCAACAAAGCGCTCTCCGTGCGCGACGTCACCCATACCCACGCGGCCGGCATTTTGGCAGAATTCGAGCGGTTTTTTGCCATCAATGCCGCGATCGAGGTCGATCTGACTGGCCAGGTCAATGGCGAGGTTGCCGGGGGCCGGCCGGTTGGGCTTATCGGCGGCCAGGTCGATTTCAGTCGCGGCGCTCTGGCTTCGCCCGGTGGCCGTGGCATCATTGCACTCAGATCCACCGCGCGCCGCGGCGCGGTGTCCACCATCGTGCCCATGCTCTCTGGCGGCATCGTCACCACAGCGCGAAGCGACGTTGATGTCATCGTCACCGAGTACGGCATAGCCGAGCTTGCCGGCGTGCCGGTCTTCGAGCGGGCGCGGCGGCTCATCGCCATTGCCCATCCCGATTTTCGGAAAGACCTGGAAGCTTCGCTCGACCAGCTCTGCTGAACGGCGTTATAGACCTTCAGCGATGAGCTTGGCTGCGTGCACCGCCGCTTCCTCGAAATCGAGATCACCTATGGAAACCGCATCGCATAGCGCGTCGATGCGGCTGTCCTCACGCACTGCCATCCGGTCGCGCAGCAAGTCGGCAGCGGTCGAAGCAATCAACTTGCGCATGCGTGCGCGCGCGGCCTGCTCGCGATCACGGAGATCGAGCTGGCCGTGATGGCGTGCGATCTCGGCCACCAGCTCTGGGACCCCCTCCCCCGTGGTCGATGCTGTCTTCATCACGGGGACGTCCCAGTCGCCGCGTTGGCCGAGAGCGAGGGCATCGCGCAGCTGGGCCTCGGTGCGGTCGGCGAGCGGCATGTCGGCCTTATTGACCACCAGAATATCGGCAATCTCCAAGATCCCGGCTTTCACCGCCTGTATATCGTCCCCGAGACCCGGCGCACTGACTACCAAGACCGTTTGGGCGATATCCATAATCTCGACCTCGGACTGTCCGGTTCCGACGGTCTCGACGATGACGATGTCGAAACCGGCAGCGTCCATCACGTCGACCACCCGTCCGGCGGCTCGCGATAAACCGCCCAGATGTCCGCGTGCGGCAAGCGAACGCACAAACACACCGGCATCGCCGCCATGCTCAGACATGCGAATACGGTCGCCGAGGATGGCGCCGCCGCTAATCGGGCTCGATGGGTCGACCGCGACCACGCCTACTTTCCGGCCAGTGGCGCGGTAGCTCGCGATAAGCATATTCAGCAGCGTCGACTTACCGACCCCTGGCGCGCCGGTAATGCCGATGACCTGGGCCCGACCGGCACGACCGTAGACCGCGCCCAGCACGGCCTTGGCATCGGCCCGGTCGTTCTCAATCGCCGTGATGGCGCGCGCGAGCGCCACCCGCTCGCCGTTTCCTAGGCGCGCCGCCCATTCGTCGCTAGTAATGGACTTGCGCTGCGCCATTGCCTCCTCATCCAAATCGTGTTCGCTTACGGCTCAAGCCCGGTGCGGAGGAATTCCACAAACTTCCGCGCGATTTCAGCGGGCGCAGCTCGGCCTGGCCGATACCAGGTGAAAGACCAGTTCATCGCACCCAATAGCATCAGCCGAAGGTCCTGGCGGTCGGTCTCCTCGGGGAGTGGCAGCGCGCCGAGCAAGCCTGCGAAAATCGCTTCGTACCTGTCGCGCAACTCGGTGATATGCCCTCGCGAAGGATCGCTGTCCAGCGGCACGTTCCGCATCAGCGCCTGAAACAAATCGCCCCCCTCGAGCAGAACCGTCAGATGGGCCGCGCAGGCTATTTCGAGCCGGTCCCAGGGTGCTGCATCGGCCCGGGCCTCTAGCGCTGAAATGGTCGCCTCCGTGATCCGCTGCAGCCCCTCCTTGTGCACGGCAACCAAAAGATCGGCCTTGGAGGGAAAGTGGTAATAGATCGACCCTGGCTGCATGCCGGCATCCGCCGCAATTTCGCGCATCGAAGTTGCCGCGAATCCCTTCGCCAGGAATTGGCGCGCCGCCGCCGCCATCAGGGCGGCTCTGCGGTTAGTCTGGCGGCGCTTGACAGAATCCGATAATTGTTCCGTCACAGGGTTCCTGCCTCCTTAGCATGAACGAACATTTATTTGGCGTATATCGCATATGTGCCGATCTCGCTAGATGGCGGTGGAGCGGTTGTCCACCATGAGGCTTGCCACGGCGGGTATTTCGGCCGAGATAGCCCCCGGGTTGCAGATACAATTGCGGTAACGAATACGGGGAACGCGGTGACGGGCGCTGTGATGCTTCAGGGAACGGGATCAGATGTCGGCAAATCGGTGCTGACCGCCGGTCTTTGCCGATTGTTCACCAGGCGAGGACTGCGAGTACGCCCGTTCAAGCCGCAGAATATGTCAAACAATGCCGCAGTCGCCAGCGGCGGCGGCGAGGTCGGACGGGCACAGGCCCTCCAGGCGCGCGCTTGCGGCGTGCCGCCTTCGGTCGACATGAACCCCGTACTCCTTAAACCGCAAAGCGATACGGGCGCCCAGATCATCGTTCGCGGACAGGTGGCAGGGACCGCAACGGCCGACGAGTATCAGCAGAAAAAGGGCGCACTCCTACCAGAAGTATTAAATAGTTACAATCGTTTACGAGACGATGCAGATATTGTCTTGGTGGAAGGTGCCGGCAGCGCCGCGGAAATCAATCTGCGCATGGCCGACATCGCCAATATGGGGTTCGCGACCGCAGCCACTGTTCCGGTGGTGCTGATCGGCGATATCGACCGCGGCGGCGTGATCGCAAGCATTGTCGGCACATACGGCCTCCTGAGCGAGGCCGAGCAGAATCTGCTCAGGGGCTACATCATCAACAAGTTTCGCGGCGATACGCGCCTCTTCGACGGCGGCCTGACGGCCATCGACGACCGCACCGGCCTGAAAAGCCTGGGGATCGTTCCCTTTTTTGGCGAGGCAAGGCATCTGCCTTCGGAAGATTCGGTGGGGATCGCATCCTCCAGATCGGCCAGCGACGCGAACATCACCATCGCAGTGCCGGTATTCTCGCGGATATCAAATTTCGACGATCTCGATCCCCTGGCGGCAGAACCCGGTGTCTCGGTGCAATTCGTCCAGCCCGGCTATGCCATACCGGCCACAGCCGATTTGGTGATACTTCCCGGCACCAAAGCGACGCTCAGCGAGCTGAGCTTTCTGCGCGCCCAGGGCTGGGACATCGATATTCTGGCCCATCACCGACGCGGCGGCGCTATCCTCGGTATCTGCGGCGGCTATCAGATTCTGGGAAACACCGTCACCGATTCAGGCGGCATCGAAGGCCCGCCCGGCCATGCAGGGGGTCTCGGCTTACTAAATGTCGACACGCGAATTATCGGCGACAAGCGGCTTACCGAAACGACAGGGACCGAGATTGCCAGTGGCGCTCCGGTGCGCGGCTATGAGATGCATGTCGGCGAAACTATCGGGCCGGGGACCAAACGCCCCATGTTGACGCTCGACGGGCGTGCCGATGGCGCGGTTTCGGCCGACGGACTGGTGGCCGGCTGCTACCTGCACGGTCTCTTCGCAGATGACACTTTTCGACAGGTCTTCCTTAGCCGCCTCGGCCAGCAAGCGCGTGCGACCTTTCGATACGACGCGCTAATCGAGGATACGCTCGACAGATTGGCGGCACATTTGGAACTGCATCTCGATGCGGACCGCCTGTTGGCAATTGCTCATGGTGACTAGGCCGGCTGCAGGCGTTCGGATCGCATTGAGGGTGTAAATTTTCTACTAGTAGATAGCAGACAGCATCGTTCCTATCGGCTCAGTTTGTTGCTGGGATGATGTGAAAGCCGGTTCGTGCAGCTAGATGCGCCCTCAATATCTGTCAGCCGGACGTTTCTAATGGAACGCATCCGGCGGCGCACCTAAAATCGCGTCTCAGCCTCGCAAAAGGCCGTGACCTCTCGACGAGAAACCAGCGAGCAATCGCACGCCATGAATGAGACCTATTCCTCTCCGCCGGGCAGTGAAGCCGACGCTGAGATCGATGCCATCCGAAACTCGGTGCGCGCACTCTGTGAGCGCTTTCCAGGCGAGTATTGGCGCGACAAGGACCGAGATCGTGCCTATCCCAGCGAGTTTGTCCAAGCGTTGACCGAGGCGGGTTTCCTCGCGGTACTGATCCCGGAGGAATACGGGGGCAGCGGCTTGGGCCTGCGTGCGGCCACGGCAATCCTGGAAGAAATCCACAAAAGCGGCAGTAATGGCGCCGCCTGCCACGCACAGATGTACATTATGGGAACAATCCTCCGGCACGGCAGCAAGGTGCAGAAGGCCTTGTGGCTTCCGAAAATCGCGTCGGGGGAACTCCGACTGCAAGCCTTCGGAGTTTCGGAGCCGACCAGCGGCACGGACACGCTCAGTTTGCGGACGACGGCGGTAAAAAAAGGCAATGACCGCTATGTGGTGAACGGCCAAAAGGTCTGGACTTCGCGGGCGGAGCATTCGGATCTCATGCTGCTGCTGGCCCGAACCACGCCAAAAGACGAGGTCAAAAAGCGTGTCGAGGGGCTTTCGGTCTTTCTTGTCGACATGCGCGAGGCGCTCGGCAAGGGCCTCACCGTGCGGCCGATCCGCACCATGATCAATCATGGGACCACCGAGGTGTTTTTCGACGAGATGGAAGTTCCGGCAGAGAACCTCATTGGCGAGGAGGGTCAGGGATTTCGCTACATTCTCGACGGCATGAACGCCGAACGCACGCTGATTGCCTCCGAAAGTATCGGCGATGCTCGCTGGTTCATCAAAAAGGCTGTGAACTATGCCGGTGAACGCCAGGTCTTCGGTCGCGCGATCGGCAAAAACCAAGGGATACAATTTCCGATTGCCCGCGCGTACGCCGCAACAGAAGCAGCAGATCTTATGGTGCAGAAAGCTGCCGATGTCTTTGATGCGGGAGGGAGTATCGGCGAACTGGCCAATATGGCGAAGCTGCTGGCGTCCGAAGCGTCATGGCAGGCAGCAGATATGTGCCTGCAGACCCACGGCGGCTACGGATTTGCAGAGGAGTATGACGTGGAACGCAAGTTTCGCGAGGCCCGGCTCTATCAGGTGGCGCCGATCTCTACCAATCTGATCCTCACCTACATCGCCGAACATGTTCTTGGCTTGCCGCGGTCTTACTAGTCATGACGGAGCAAGAGGCGGCCACAGAAGGGTTGGAATGGCAGCGCTGGGTAGGGTCGCGCGAAAGCGTCACCGACATTGTCTCGATTGCCTCATTGACCCGGATGAGTGCTACCTTCGACCATGAGGATCCAGGTTGGCGGGACGGCGATCCAGTGCCGCCGTTGTGGCATTTCATGTATTTTCCGCCGGTGGCGCGTAGCTCGGCTCTGGGCCCTGACGGCCACCCGGCGCGGGGTGGCTTTTTGCCGCCTATTCCCTTGCCGCGCCGCATGTTCGCGGGCGCGCGCACGACCTATCACCGGCCGCTCAAGGCTGGTGAGACAATCCGCCGCGAAGGCGCAATCGCCAAAATCGACAAAAAATCAGGAAAAAGCGGCACATTGGTCTTTGTCCTCATTCGCTACCAGATATTCGGGGGCATTGAGCTGGCGGTTGAGGAAGAGCATGACATCGTCTACAGAGACGTAGCCGCGCCGGCCAAGACCGCACAAGTCGAGCAATCGAGTGTGCCCAAACCCGATTGGCGGCGAACAATCACCCCCGACCCGGTAACCCTCTTTCGATTTTCGGCGCTGACCTTCAACGGTCATCGGATCCATTACGACCGCAGCTACGCCACTGAGGTCGAGGGCTATCCCGGCCTTATCCTCCACGGACCGCTGATCGGTTACTATTTGATTGATTTGTGTCGGAACAGTACGGCAGACCGGACGATCCGCAGCCACACCTTTCGGGCCCGGCGGCCGCTATTCGATACCGAGCCTTTCGAGGTCGTTGGGGGCCTCATCGACGGTGGATCCGGAGCACTGCTCGAAGCCCGGGATCCAGAGGGTGCGCCGGCGATGACGCTACAGGTCGAATTCGCCTGACCGTGTATCTTCCGATTGGCGCTTTGTGGTGTTGGCTCCGACCGGCTTCAAGAATTCTCACGCAGAGATGTCAGGTATCGATCGATTTCACAGCTTTAGCAGCGCGTTTGAGAATCGGTTCGACCATGGCCGGCTTCTCGTCGAGCGTGCACAGAACATGCAGCTTGGTCCGGTCACCGGGCTCGCGCCGAGCCAGCAGGAGCACGAACTCTTCGGTGGCGCCGCTACCATCGAACAGATCCGTCAATGAATTAAGATTCCGCAGTAACTCTTTGTATTCTTGCGATTTATCAATCTGAACACCGCGCTCTTCGCGACGTAGAGCGCGCTCAGCATTGACACAACCTTTGATGCCGCCCGCGGTCGCTTCAAGGAGATCGCGCAGGGTGCCGGCTTCCCGCCCCATTCGCCTGGCGTAGGACAAACAGGCTGCATATTCCGAGATGCGGGTCTTGTCGTAATCAGGTCCGAAGATCAGCTTGACGACCGGCGTGAGCGGCGCCCGGGTCTGGTGATTGATCCCTTCCCGCGCGCAGAGTTCTTCGAAGCTTCCGGAATCCTCAAGGGCTTCGAACTGAAACTGATACGCTCGTTCCAGCGTTTCGTACAATACCGCACGGCTTTTCGTCTCTTCGGCCTGCCAAGCGGTCGCCAGATCCTGGCATTCCTGCAGGCTCTTCGCCAAGCCGAAATCCGGGCGGGGGGCCAAAGTTGCTCCGGACAACTTCTCTTTGTATCGGATCGCACCCAGAACGAAGTCTATCTGCTCGTTGTCCTTGCTGAACGGCAACATGATGGCCCGGTACGCAAATATGGTTCCCGGGACATCAAACGAATCCGATTCGAAAGCGACCGGACCTTCGCGCTCGGCAACCTCTGCATATCGCCGAATGGCGTCGTTGAGCGCCAGGCTGAGCGCCTTGTTGCGCGATTCCGGGCCGACTTCCCCACTACGGAACATATTGATATGGCCCTTTAGTTCTGTGCCCAGGTAGTGAATCTTTGGGCTGGACCCACCTGCGCCAATTGACATCGTGAAGCCGAAATCGGCCAATTCCGGCACCTCCTCAAAGTGGATGTTATCCGGCGAGGGGTATTTCCTGTCACCGCGAAGCTCGTTCCAATAGTCGAGCAGACGCACCGAAAGTCGGCGCTCGGCCGGATCCAGTTCGCCCTGACCAGAACCGAGGGAATCCACGAGTTTGGATAGCAACACGGCGGGTGCCTCACACTATGGGGAGAATTCAGTGCATTTTGGCCAAAGGTGGTGAAAAGACCGTGAAACACGCAAGGCATTCAGTCACTGGTCGCGTTTCTGACCGGCGACGCACGAGGCTGCCTAGAGCACGATCGTGTCGAAGTGATCTAGTGTGACGCGTGAATCGTGCTCTAAATGTATGTGACTGATCAAGAGCCACGTCTCAGATCGCTGCGATCTGAGACGTGGCTCTTGGTTCAGCGGCAGCTAGAGCGGGATGACGCCATGACGTCACCCTGGGCCAAGAATGTTTCAAGATTGGAGGGGTATTGGAGGGCCGGGTGGGTATCGAACCCACGACCTGATGCTTAAAAGGCATCTGCTCTACCACTGAGCTACCGGCCCGCAACGAAGAAGCACCGTTCTGACGATCATCCGGCCGGCGATCGATCTCCCGCCCGGCGCTGGCACGGCCAAATGGCCGAAACTGCGGGAGCTGCCGCAGCCGACACGTTTGCGAATGCGCTAAGTGCCGGTTGGATGTGGCGGAAACTTAGGGATCGCCTGCGGAAGGGTCAATAGTCGGCCGCCCAAAGGGCCGCCACACACACATACTGATGCGCCCTCCTGGATAGCCGGCTAGGCCGCACCATTCTGAATCGCATTTGATTTATCTACTAGTAGATCACGAATTCGCGGACTTACGAAGCTCGATACGTCGCCGCCTAGAAGCGCAATCTCCTTGACCAATCGTGAGGCGATGAAATGATTGCGCTCCGAAGCCATAAGGAACACGGTCTCAACTTCGTTATTAAGCCGCGCATTCATACCTGCCATTTGAAACTCATACTCGAAATCGGAGACTGCGCGCAGCCCACGTACAATCAATGTTCCGTCGCATTCAACGACAAATTGCATCAAAAGGTTGTCGAATGGCCTGACGTCGACCGGCGCCGAAAGGCTGTCCGCATGGTCCTCCAACTCCTGGCGAACCGTCGAGACGCGTTCGTCGAGCGTAAAAAGAGGCCCCTTACCGGCATTTACAGCCACACCCACGACCAACTTGTCGACCACCCGTGTAGACCGGCGGATGATGTCCATATGGCCGTTGGTAATTGGATCGAAGGTTCCCGGATAGACGCCGATGCGTTCCGCGGTCATGCTTTATTCCCCCGTCATGACTGCTTGGGGCGGCCTGGATTTGCTTGGCTGTTGATCATTGATTGGTTCTGCCTAGCCCATCAACGATCAGCTCGCGTCTACTACGCGTTGTCCGCATCTCCGCTGCTGTCGCCGCCCGCACTTTCACTTACTTCTATTTCGCGTACTTCAGTTTCGCCGTCTTCCTCGTCCTCACCGTCTTCGCTCAACCGGGTCACTGAAACGACCGTCTCGCGTTCATCGACGCTAAAAACCCTGACGCCTTGTGTGCGGCGGCCCATGATACTGATTTCATCCACAGTGACACGAATAATCTTGCCGCCATCGGTCACCAAAACCAAGCCGTCCGCATCGGATACTGGGAAAGTTGCGGCAACGAGACCGTTTCGCGCAGAAGTTTCAATATTTCCAATCCCTTGACCGCCCCGCTGGGCGATCCGGTAGTCGTAGGACGAGCTGCGCTTGCCATAACCGTTCTCGGTGACGGCGAGGATAAATTCCTCTGCCGCCGCCATCTCTGCAAATCGTGCGTCGGTCTCGAGCTTGAGAACCAGCGCCGCCTCCTCGACAGGGCGTTGCCCCGCCTCGGATACGTCCGCACGTCGCTTGGCATTGGCGGCCCGGAGATACTCCTCGCGTTCCTCGGGCGTGGCCTCAAAGTGCCGCAGGATCGACATGGACATAACCTCGTCGCCCAGCCCCAGCCTGATACCCCGCACACCGCGTGACGTGCGCCCGGTGAAGACGCGAACATCGGTGACCGGAAAACGAATGCATTTGCCGCCACGCGCGACCAGTAGCACGTCGTCATTTGCATCGCAGGTCTGAACATTGACGAGCCACTCGTCAGGTTCAAGTTTCATGGCAATCTTGCCATTGGCCTTGACCTTGACAAAATCAGCTAGCGAGTTGCGCCGGATAGTTCCGTTGGACGTCGCGAACATCACATAAAGCTCGCTCCAACTTTCTTCGTCCTCGGGCAACGGCATCAGTGTGGAGATCGTTTCGCCCGGCTCCAATGGCAAAACATTGACCAACGGTTTGCCGCGCGCCTGCGGAGTGCCCTGGGGCAGGCGATAGGTTTTCAGCTTGTAGACCATGCCACGGGAGGAGAAGAAGAGCACCGGCGTGTGCGTATTGACGACAAAGACCTGAGCGACGAAGTCTTCGTCTCGCGTCGCCATGCCGGCCCGGCCTTTACCGCCGCGCCGCTGGGCGCGATAGGTCGAAAGCGGGACGCGCTTAATGTAGCCGGAATGTGTGACGGTAACCACCATCTCCTCGCGCTGGATCAGGTCCTCGATGTCATGCTCCAACTCCGCTTCCATAATGGCCGTGCGGCGCGGGGTCGCGAACTGTTCCTTCATCTCCGTCAACTCGTCGCGCATAATCGTCATCACGCGGCCGCGGGTCGCCAGAATGTCGAGATAATCTTTGATGCGCTCGGCGACCGCGTTCAGCTCATCGGCAATCTTCTCGCGCTCCAATCCTGTGAGACGATGGAGGCGCAAATCGAGGATTGCCCGCGCCTGGGCTTCGGAAAGCTGATATTTGCTTTTGACGACGCCATGGCCCGGCTCATCGAGCAGCGCGATCAGTGGCGCCACCTCGCCGGCGGGCAAGGGTTCGGCCATCAAAGCTTCGCGGGCCGCCGTCGGGTCCTTGGCCTTACGAATGAGCGCGATCACGTCGTCAATATTGGCCACCGCAATGGCGAGACCAACCAGGATATGGGCACGTTCGCGGGCCCGACGCAGCTCAAAGGCGGTGCGCCGGTTGATGACCGCCTCACGGAAGGCGATAAACGCCTCGATGATTTGTTTGAGGTTCAGCATCTCTGGCCGGCCACTATTGAGGGCCAGCGCGTTGACGCCGAAGGTCGTCTGCAAGGGCGTGTAACGGTAAAGTTGGTTGAGCACGACTTCCGATAGAGCGTCGCGCTTGAGCTCGACAACCACCCGCACGCCGTGCCGGTCGCTTTCATCGCGTAGATCGCTGATGCCGTCGATCAGTTTGTCGTTCACCACCTCGGCCATGCGCTCGATCATGCGCGACTTGTTCACCTGGTAGGGAATTTCGGTGACGATAATCGCCTCGCGGTCGCGGTCGCGCGCCTCGATCTCGGTACGGCCGCGCATAACGACCGAACCGCGGCCAAGATGATAGGCGGCCCGGATGCCGCTCACGCCTATGATCAGACCACCGGTCGGAAAGTCAGGTCCTGGTATCAACTCCATTAGCTCGTCGATCGATATTTCCGGGTTGTCGATGCTAGCGAGACAAGCATCAACAACTTCACCCAAATTATGGGTTGGCATGTTGGTCGCCATGCCAACTGCGATACCACCCGCACCATTGACCAGGAGGTTCGGGAACTTGGCGGGCAGGACGACAGGCTCCTGCGAACTCTCATCGTAGTTGGGTTGGTAGTCGACCGTATCTTTGTCGATGTCGTCGAGCATCGACTCGGCCGCCTTGCTGAGGCGCGCTTCGGTGTAGCGCATTGCCGCCGCCGGGTCGCCGTCCATAGAACCGAAATTGCCCTGCCCCTCGACCAGCATCAGGCGCATCGAAAAATCCTGGGCCATACGCACCATGGCGTCGTAGATCGCGGTGTCGCCATGAGGGTGGTACTTACCCATCACGTCGCCAACGATGCGCGCAGATTTGCGGAAGGCATGCGAGCTGTCGTAGCCGCCTTCCTTCATGGCAAAGAGGATGCGGCGGTGGACCGGCTTGAGGCCGTCGCGCACGTCAGGCAGCGCACGGCTCACGATCACGCTCATCGCGTAATCGAGGTAGGAGCGCTTCATCTCCTCTTCGATCGAAATCAGGCTGATCGCGTCGGGACGCGGCGGAGCGGGAGGTTCGTTCAAGGGGTTTTGCGGGTCTGTCAGATTACTGCCACCGGGAATGCCAACAACGGCTGGCGGCCCGGCGGGGCCAATTGTCCATTAACACAAAATTTAGCACTTATTGCGCTCGCGAACAACTAAATCAGCGAAATTGGCGTGCTGAACAGCATCACATTGCCGGGCCTTCCGACAAGCCAAATTCCAGTCCGTATTGCTCGCAGGCAATCGGGTTCAGAAAGGGATTTCGTCGTCGAGGTCGCCGCCGCCAGAGGGCGGCGAGGACGGCCCGCCCCCGCCTCCACCGCCATCGCCATAATCTCCGCCGCCGCCGCCTCCTCCGCCGCCACCTTCACCGCGCGAATCGAGCATAGTCAGCTCGCCGCGGAAGCGCTGCAGCACGACCTCGGTCGAATAGCGGTCTCGCCCATCCTGATCGGTCCACTTGCGGGTCTGAAGCTGACCTTCGATATAAATTTTGGAGCCCTTGCGGAGAAATTTTTGGGCCACGTCGGCGAGGCGTTCATTGAAGATCACAACGCGGTGCCATTCGGTGCGCTCGCGGCGTTCTCCCGTCGCCTTGTCGCGCCAATTCTCGGACGTCGCGAGTGAGAGATTGACGATAGGATTACCGTCCTGGGTCTGGCGGACCTCCGGGTCGCGTCCAAGATTGCCCACCAGAATTACTTTGTTGACGCTGCCTGCCATGAACCTATCCCCGTACCCGCAAGTTTTTCGTGGGCGGGAGTTTATGCGTTCGCACCAGGCGATGCCAATGCGTTCTGATTGGATGAATGTCGGCGGGCCTTGCCTTGGCCAGCAAGGACCTCCAAGCTCGGGTCCAGAAAACAGTTTCGATCATGTCCGTCCATAGCCGACCAGGAGGCTCACCGATGCAGATCGAAGGCTCGTGTCACTGCAAGGCCGTCAGCTTTACGATCAAGAGTCATACGCCTTACCCGTTCATGCGCTGCTATTGCTCGATCTGCCGAAAGACCGGTGGTGGTGGCGGATACGCGATTAACATCATGGGAGCGGCTGCCACGCACAATGTCAGGGGCGACGAGAACATAACCGTCTACCAGGCAACGCGGCAAAGCGGCGAGCCCAGCGAGGCGAGGCGGCATTTCTGCAAACGCTGCGGAAGTGCGCTTTGGCTCGCCGATCCACGCTGGGAGCAATGGGTCTGGCCGCTCGCCTCGGCCATCGACACGCCGCTGCCGAAAGCGCCAGAATATGTGAATATCATGCTCGACTATGCCGAGCCCTGGAGCGATCGTTTCGACGGACCTGGCCAGACCGATTTTGCCGAATATCCGGTAGAATCGATCGAGGACTGGCACAAGAAACGCGGTCTGTACGATACCGGATGAGCCGGGCTCCTGACTCACGCAACATTTAGAGATCCAATTTTGTTCCCGTGCCATATAGTGCCGCCCCACAGTCGAACAACTTGATCTCCTGATGAGCGACCAGTCCAACGGCGTGCGCCATATCTCCGTCCGCGGCGCGCGCGAGCACAACCTCAAGAACGTCGATGTCGACCTGCCGCGCGACCAGTTGGTCGTGATCACGGGGCTGTCGGGTTCGGGGAAGTCCTCGCTCGCCTTCGACACGATCTACGCCGAAGGCCAGCGGCGCTATGTCGAAAGCCTGTCCGCTTACGCTCGGCAGTTCCTGGAATTGATGCAGAAGCCCGACGTCGACTCCATCGAAGGGCTATCGCCGGCGATCTCAATCGACCAGAAGACGACCTCGCGCAATCCGCGCTCGACGGTCGGCACCGTGACCGAAATTTACGACTATCTGCGACTGCTCTACGCGCGTATCGGCATCCCCTACTCCCCCGCGACCGGCCTTCCGATCGAAAGCCAGACCGTTAGCCAGATGGTCGACCTGGTTCTGGCCATGGGCGACGGTACCCGGCTTTATGTTTTGGCGCCGATCGTGCGCGGCCGTAAGGGCGAATACCGGCGCGAGCTGGCAGATTTGCAGAAGCGCGGCTTTACCCGCGTCAAGGTCGACGGCGAGATGCACGAGATCGACGAGGTGCCGGCGCTCAACAAGAAGGTCAAGCACGACATCGAGGTGGTGGTCGACCGTGTGGTTGTGCGCCCGGATCTGGGGACGCGCCTGGCGGATTCGATCGAGACCGCGCTGCAACTTGCCGACGGTCTGGTCTTCGCGGAGAAAGCTGATAGCGGCGAGCGGGCCACTTTCTCGGCCAAGTTCGCCTGCCCGGTTTCCGGCTTCACCATCGACGAGATCGAGCCGCGGCTCTTTTCGTTCAACAATCCCTTTGGCGCCTGCCCGGCTTGCGACGGGCTTGGCACGCAGATGTATTTCGACCCACAGCTTGTGGTGCCTGACGCCGCGAAGACGCTGCGGGACGGGGCGATCGCCCCATGGGCGAACACGTCCTCGCAGTATTACGATCAGACGATCGACAGTCTGGCGCGGCACTACAATTTCAGCGTCGCCGAGCCGTTCCGTGACCTGCCGCAGAAGGTGCGCGACGCTATCCTGTTCGGCTCAGACGACGACAAAGTCACGATGCGCTACGACGACGGCACACGCGCTTACGAGACGACGCGCCCTTTCGAGGGCGTCGTGCCTAATCTCGAGCGGCGTTGGCGCGAAACCGACAGTTCCTGGGTACGCGAGGATTTATCCAAATACCAGACCGTGACCACCTGCGAGCGCTGCAACGGAGACCGTCTGAAACCCGAGGCGCTGGCGGTCAAGATCGGCGGGCTCACGGTGAGCGAAGTCGCCCGGATGTCGATCGCGCAAAGCGCTGAATGGTTCCTGGCGCTGCCGCGCGAACTTACAGCCAAGCAAAAGGAGATTGCCGAGCGCATCCTCAAAGAAATCAACGAGCGGCTGGGATTCCTGGTCAATGTCGGGCTCAATTATCTCACGCTCTCACGCGCCTCGGCGACACTGTCGGGCGGTGAAAGCCAGCGCATCCGCCTCGCCTCGCAGATCGGCTCAGGTCTCACAGGCGTGCTCTACGTGCTCGACGAGCCCTCGATCGGGCTGCACCAGCGCGACAACAAGCGACTACTGGACACGCTGCGGCGGCTGCGCGAGCTCGGTAATACCGTGATCGTGGTCGAGCATGACGAGGAGGCGATCCGCGCCGCGGATTACCTGGTCGATATGGGGCCGCGCGCGGGCGTGCATGGCGGTGAAGTGGTCGCGACCGGCACACCGGAAGTGGTGATGCGCAATCAGAACAGCCTGACGGCGCAATACCTGACCGGGTTCAAGCAAATCGCCGTGCCCGAGCGGCGCCGGGTGAGCAAGCGCGGCGCCGAACTCAAGATCCTGGGCGCGCGCGAGAACAATCTGAAAAACCTCTCGGTCGCATTCCCCTTGGGCACGATGGTTTGCGTTACCGGCGTCTCGGGCGGTGGCAAGTCGACACTGGTCGTCGACACGCTTTACAAATCGGTGGCGCGGCGGCTTTTCGGCTCGCGCGTGGTGCCGGGCGCCCATGACGACGTGCTGGGGCTGGAGAATCTCGACAAAATCGTCGATATCGACCAGTCACCGATCGGCCGTACACCGCGCTCAAACCCGGCCACCTATACAGGCGCCTTCACGCCAATCCGCGACTGGTATGCCAACCTTCCCGAAGCCAAGGCGCGCGGCTACAAGCCGGGACGATTTTCCTTCAACGTCAAAGGCGGGCGCTGCGAAGCCTGCCAGGGTGACGGGGTGATCAAGATCGAGATGCACTTCTTGCCCGACGTCTACGTCCAGTGCGACGTCTGCAAAGGTGCGCGCTACAATCGTGAAACACTGGAGATAGGCTTCCGGGAAAAATCGGTCGCCCAGGTCTTGGCCATGACCGTCGATGAGGGCGCCGATTTCTTCAAGGCGGTGCCCTCGATACGAGACAAGCTGGTGACGCTGCAGCAGGTCGGGCTTGGTTATATCCAGATCGGCCAGCCGGCAACGACGCTTTCGGGCGGTGAGGCGCAGCGGGTCAAGCTCGCGAAGGAGCTCTCGCGCCGGGCCACTGGCCGCACGCTGTACATTCTCGACGAGCCGACCACCGGGCTGCATTTCGAGGATGTCGCCAAACTCCTGAGCGTGCTGCATTCTCTGGTCGACCAAGGTAATACCGTGGTGGTGATCGAGCACAACCTGGAGGTCATCAAGACCGCCGACTGGATCATCGACCTCGGTCCCGAGGGCGGAGACGGAGGCGGAAAAATCGTCGCAGCCGGCACTCCGGAGGATGTGGCGCAGGTCGCGGCAAGCTATACCGGACAATATCTGGCGCAAGTGCTGACACGGCGCCTGCCCGACAAGAAACGTGCGTAGTCGGAAAGGACCGGATCGCATGCCCCTCCCCGACCAACTACGCGGCCGCTTGAAGATTCCGGTGATCGCGGCGCCGATGTTTCTGGTCTCCGGTCCCGATTTGGTTGTGGCATCCTGCCAGGCCGGGGTCATCGGCAGCTTTCCCGCACTCAACCAGCGCACGACGGAGGGGTTCGATGACTGGTTGACGCAAATCGAGAGCCGTCTGACGCCGAGAGACGCGCCGTACGGTGTCAATTTGATCGTCCACAACACTAATCCGCGCGTCGAGGCCGACTTGCAGGTGTGCGAGGCTCACAAAGTGCCGCTGATCATCACGTCGCTGGGCGCGCTGGCTGATCTCGTGGAACGCGTGCATGCCTATGGCGGGCTGGTCTTTCACGATGTCACGACGCTGCGCCATGCCCGCAAGGCCGCCGAGGCTGGGGTCGATGGGCTTATTCTTGTTTGCGCAGGCGCCGGGGGACATGCCGGAGTGCTCAGCCCCTTCGCCATGGTGCCGGAGGTGCGCGCGTTCTTCGACGGAACGATCATTCTGTCAGGCTGCATTTCCGACGGGCGGGGCGTCGCCGCGGCGGAGACAATGGGCGCCGATCTCGCCTATCTTGGCACCCGCTTCATCGCAGTTACCGAGAGCATGGCACCGCCAGAATACAAGGACATGCTGTGCGACAGCGCGGCGGTAGATATCGTCTACACGCCTGCGATATCAGGCGTTCCGGCGAGCTTCCTGCGCCAGAGCCTGGTCAATGCCGGCCTCGACCCCGACAATCTTCCGTCCAAGAAAGACATCAATATGGGCGAGGAACTCGATAGCGAGTCAAAAGCCTGGAAGAACATTTGGTCCGCCGGCCAGGGCGTCGGTGGCATCAACGACGTGCCCAGCACGGGCGAACTTGTCGTAGCGCTTACCCGGGATTATCGGGCTGCAATTGAACAAGCCGCCGGCCGACCCGCCGCAGCAGCCGAGTAAACACAGCACTTCAACCCAATTCTCGGCTGCTTAGCTTCCGGCGCCGGTGATCCTCCAATAGTCGCGATTGACCTTGCCGATAAAGCCATCGTGTCCGCGCTCCAGGCAAAGGCGGAATGCCCCGGGCACCATCGGATAACCACGGCAAATCCTTTGCCAGTTGCGCACCAGCCCGAGGCCGGCGCGCGATCCCAATTCGCGCTGAACGCCCTTGATCGCCGTGGACCAGAGGCGCCGCCGCCAATGCGGATCGGTGCCATCGCCGAACGGCAGCAGATTGATCACGCGATTGAGCGCCCGCGCAGCCACCGCATCGGGCCGGTCACCATCCGCCAGCGGTGCCGCATCGGCACGCAGCGCGCCGGAGACCGCTTTGATCTCGGCGGCTTTGTGCGGTCGCTTGTCGCCGGGCACCGGATCGGGCAGCAGAGAGACCTGCGCCCCGACGCGAACCGCAGCCTTGACCGCGCCGAGCCGTACGAGTGTCGATTTAGCGATGCTAATACGTACCGCGAAGTGCCCGCGCGCGCTTGTAAAGCGGACCAGCTTGCCGGCAGGACGCGTGACCACGGATCCGTCAGCGCGAGTTATCCGCAGCACGATGCGGGCCGGATCGATGGGCTTGTAGACGGTGCCAACAGGCGGTGCGTTTCGATCGGCCTGCAAACAGAACGCGGTGAGCTCCGCGGTACAGTCGCCGCCGCTGCAGAAAAGCGGGGTCGCGCCCACGGTGTGCGGCAATCCAAGTATCTGCGGCGCCGCCTGCGCACCGAAGGGAACGGCGATGGCGAGCAGAACGGCTGACAGAGACATGCTACGCATGATTTCGGGTCTCCTTCTCGATAAGGGCAGACGAGTGTGGCACCTCGATTTGCAACCGGTCAAGCGCCTGGGCGGACGGACCGTTCATTAGGCTGCGAGGCCGCGGCCCCAAGCGTTTCCATTGTCTCCCGTGTTCGTGCAGGCTATCTCTCATTATCGGCATTTTCCGCGTTGGCTATGGCGGCGGATGCCCGGAAGAGGCAGGATCGAGCACCCGACCTTGGAAGATTCCCGATTGTCCCTGCCGAACGTAAATGACGACTTCGAGGCGGCGCGCGCCGCCATCGTAGATTGGTACGTGAACGACGCCTGGCGCTACCGGCATCCCCATTCGTTAACCCGTGAGACCTGCCAGCGCCTGAATGCGGCCGGCGTGCCGATCCATGTGTTCAACGCCTGGGTGATGACGCTTCATCCCAACTATTTCGGCGTCGTGCATGCTTGGCAGCAGGGAAGCGAAGAGATCACCACGCAAGTCGCCACGCATGAGATGTGGAACACGCCGCTGGTCCAGGACAGCCCGCTTGCCGTCGTCCGCGACGACGGCGCGTCGGCGATCAGGCGGAAACTCTGTGATCCGGCATGGCCGGTCGAATACGCTGTGCTTGAGGAATATGCCGCGGACGGTTCGACCGACTACGTCGCCATGCGGCTGCCCTCGCGCAGCAACGGCATCTACATGATCTCGACCGCAACCCGGCAACCCGGCGGGTTTACGACCGCCGAGCTTCGGCTCATCGATGCGCTGGTTCCGCATATGGCCCGACTCACCGATATCCAAGCGCTCAACTACCTAGCGACCACGCTGCTCGACACCTATGTCGGCAAGGATGCTGGCGAGCGGATCATGGTCGGCAATATCCGCCGCGGCAGCGTGGAGACGATCCGAGCGGTGATCTGGCTTTGCGACATGCGCGACTTCACGCGCCTCAGCGACACCCTGCCGAGTGACAAGCTGGTGGCGCTGCTGAATGACTATTTCGACTGCGTCGGTCCGCCGGTGCGCGCGCGTGGCGGTGAAATCCTGAAATTCATCGGCGATGCGATGCTGGCGATCTTCCGTTTCGAGGAAGACACGGCACGCGCGGCCGCCTGTACCAGCGCGCTGGACGCTGCCAACGAGGCCGTGGCGTTGATTGACGAGTTGAATGCGCGCCGCATGGATGCGCACGAAGTCCCGATCGATATCGGAATCGCACTGCATCTGGGTGATGTCATGTATGGAAATATCGGCGCTGCCGACCGTCTCGATTTCACGGTCATCGGCCCGGCCGTCAATCTTGCCGCCCGGATCGAAGGCCTGTGCCGCCCGTTGGGCCGACGCGTGTTGATGTCGGAGGCATTCGCGACGGTCAGCAATGCAACACACGAACCGCTTGGCGCGCATACTCTATAAGGCGTGGAGGCCCCGCAATTGATCTTTACACCCTCATTGCACTCCGCCAGCAAGAATGAGGTTACGGCATGAGCGGTGCCGTGCACGTGATTGGAGGCGGACTTGCCGGCAGTGAGGCGGCCTGGCAGCTGGCAAAGGCCGGTGTGCCCGTTATTCTACACGAAATGCGGCCGCAGCGCGGGACCGAGGCGCATGTCAGCGACCGGCTGGCGGAACTCGTGTGCTCGAACTCCTTCCGCTCGGACGATGCCGAGAACAATGCGGTCGGGCTACTGCATGAAGAAATGCGGCGCTGCGGATCGCTGATCATGACCGCGGCCGACGCCAACAAGGTGCCGGCCGGCGGCGCGCTGGCGGTCGATCGGGAAGGTTTCGCGGCCAGCGTGCAGGCAACGATTGAGGCCGAGCCCTCGATCACGCTCGACCGCAGCGAGGTGACGGAGCTGCTGCGCGACGATTGGCAGAGCGTAATCGTGGCGACCGGGCCACTGACGTCGCCAGCTCTGTCGGAGGCAATCTTGGCACTGACCGGTACGGATGCCCTTGCTTTCTTCGATGCAATCGCGCCGATCGTCCATAGAGAAACGATCGATTTCGATATCGCCTGGTTCCAGTCGCGCTATGACAAAGGCGACGGCAAGGACTACATCAACTGCCCGCTCACCGAGGCGGAGTACCGCGACTTCATCGCGGCGCTGATCGATGGTGAAAAAGCCGAATTCAAGGATTGGGAGCGCAACACGCCCTATTTCGAGGGTTGCCTGCCAATCGAGGTGATGGCCGAGCGGGGGCCCGAGACGCTACGCTTCGGGCCGATGAAGCCAGTTGGACTGACCGATCCGAAAACCGGCGGGCGGCCGCATGCGGTGGTGCAACTGCGCCAGGACAACGCGCTCGGCACGCTCTGGAACATGGTCGGTTTTCAGACCAAACTGAAGCATGGTGCGCAGTCGCAGATATTTCGTATGATCCCTGGCCTGCAAGATGCGGGCTTTGCCCGGCTGGGCGGCCTCCACCGCAACACATTTCTCAATAGCCCGCGCCTGCTCGACGCAACATTGCGCCTGAAAGCCGCACCCAGCCTGCGCTTCGCCGGGCAGATTACCGGAGTCGAGGGCTATGTCGAGAGCGCCGCCGTCGGGTTGCTGGCCGGCCGCTTCGCTGCCGCCGAGCAACACGGCGAGACACCATCGCTCCCGCCTGCGACCACGGCGCTGGGAGCGCTGGCAGGGCATATCACCGGCGGCGCCGAGGCCGCGACATTTCAGCCGATGCATATCAATTTCGGTCTGTTTCCCCCGCTCGAGGGCCGAGTCCGGAAGAAGGAGCGCAGACCGGCCATGTCCGAACGAGCCCTGCGCGACCTTACGGCTTGGCTCAACGGCGGCCAGGCTGAGGCAGCGGAGTAAAGAGCTGTTTAGTAACGGCCGAGGATCATTGAACGCAGCATCCAAAGCTGGCGCGCCGGCTGGCTGATTACTATCGGCCGCGCGAAGAGATCGTAGTCCAGGCGTGCCATGCGTCGCAGATACATCTCTGCCAGCGTGCCGGGTAGCAGCGCCGGGATCGCCGCGCGCGGCACGGCGCGCCGATACTGTCGGCCCGAGCGCAAGGCCTGGCGTGCAGCCTCGGCTACCTCGCGGGCCACGTCCGCCAGCGGCGCACCGCCGCGAAGCTCGAACAAATCGTCAGGATCCGCTTTTGCTTGCCGCATCGATTGGGCCGGCAGGTATTGCCGCTTGTCCCGTGCGTGGAAGACCACCGCGCGCAGCAATCCTGTCAGCCCCCATGCGATACCGATGCCTCGGGCCGCTTCCTGAGCTACTCCCGTGCGCTGGTCCAGAATTTCCAGCGCCAGACGGATAAGCGTCGACGTGGTGCCCTCGGCGTAGTTGCCCAATTCCTCGATCGTGGCCGGCGGTTCGTCGGTCAGGTCAGACTCCCTGGCATTGATCAATGTGTCGAAATTGCCGCGGGTGAGATCATGGCGCTCGATTGCTTGTGCTAGCGGCCGCAACACCGCGTGCTCGCGAACAGTACCCGAATAAGCCTCCCCGATGGCCTCGCGCCACCATTGCAGGCGGATTTGACCGATCATCGGCTCGGAGACGGCCTCACGGGTCTTGGCCACCTCGACGTTGAAGGCATAGAGCGCGAACAGCGCATCGCGACGCGACGCCGGGGCGTGCAGCGCGGTCAAATAGCGATCATTATCGTAGCGGCGGACTTGATCGCCGCAGAAGCTGAGCCGCATCGGTTGCCATGCGTTGCGCGAATGCCCGTGCCGAGCGACGGAAATTCACCTCCACCGCTCTTCACATTGCGGCGAACGCGACCTACCATTGACCCACGAGAGGTTTGGGGGAATCTCGCCGCCAGACTAGTGTGCTAGATAGTCTGCGTACGGGGAAAGAACCACAACATACCGCGGCGCTGGTTCATCTTGCGGGTGCCGCACTTTTTACGAACCTGCCGAGGGAGGGATGACGACATGGCGGCAATTTTAAGCAATCTGCGGAATACGGTGATCGCGAGCTTTGTGCTTTTGATCATTATCGTCGTCGTCATTGGGGCGCTGTTCGGCTTCCCGGGATTTGGCGGCAGTGCCTGGTTGCAGTTTTTGTTCCGTTGGCTGCACGTCATCAGCGGCGTCATGTGGGTCGGACTGCTCTGGTATTTGAACTTCGTTCAGATCCCGACCATGCCGAAGATCCCCGACGAGCTGAAGCCGGCAATCGGCAAGCATATCGCGCCGGCGGTACTGTTCTGGTTCCGCTGGGGCGCCATGGCGACGCTCGTAACCGGGTTGATCCTGGCCGCGCTGAACAACTACATCGTCGAGGCGATCACGCTTGGCATCGGCGCCAAGAATGTCGCCCATACCGCAATCGGCATTGGCATGTGGCTGGGCGCGATCATGTGGTTCAACGTCTGGTTCGTGATTTGGCCAAACCAGAAGAAGGTGCTCGGCATGGTCGAAGCTAGCGCCGACGAGAAGGCCAAGGCCGCACGCACCGCCATGTTGTTCTCGCGCACCAACACGCTGCTATCGTTTCCGATGCTGTACTGCATGATTTCCGCCCAGCACGGCGGCTTCGGCTAAGCGCAAACCAAAGCCCAAAGGCGAAACGAAACGGGGCCCAATCGGGCCCCGTTTCACGTAAGCATCGGTTGGTCTGCCAAGGAGTCGCCGCGCGTCAATCGATGGCGATGAGCGCGGCGGCTACCCGGCGTTCTTCGGCCACGAGTACACTGTATGTCCGGCAGGCAGCGCCCGTGTCCATGGGCTCGATCACGATGCCGACCTCGCGCAGCGCCGCCCGCAGCCGTCCATCAACCGGCACCAGTGAGCGGCCGCCGCCAAACAGGAGGATATCGACCTTCGGCTCGGCGTCGCGCACCGGCGCGAGGCTCTCGATGGTCAGTTCAGCCGGATGTTGGAGCGCCCATGCAAGCGTAGCCTCGGGCAGCACGATCACCGAGCCGGCGTGACGCACGCCACTGATGCGAAATCCGCCGCCGCCATAGGTTTCTATACGCGGGCGATCCGGCCTGGCAGCCGCAGGTTGGCCGCTGTCGCTACTCGGCAGGAGCCTTGCCCTCGGCTTCCCGCGCGGCTTCCGCAAAGGTGTCCCGGCGGATATTGAAGTAGAGCAGGATCGGCACGGCAAGGCAGACCGACGAATAGGTGCCGATTATGACGCCCCAGACCAGCGCCAGGCTGAAGTCGCGGATTACCTGGCCGCCCAGAATAACCAGCGCCAGCACCGCAAGCAGCGTCGTCACACTTGTGAGCACGGTGCGCGACAATGTTTCGTTGATGCTTTTGTTCATCAACTCCGGCAGCGGCATCTTCTTGTATTTGCGCAGATTCTCGCGCACGCGGTCGAAGACGACGACGGTATCGTTGATCGAATAACCCGCAATAGTCAGCACAGCGGCGACCGTGGCGAGGTTGAATTCGAGCTCGAGCTCCGCGAAAAAGCCGAGCGTCAGGAGAATATCGTGGGTAAGCGCCACGATCGCGGCCACGCTGAACTGCCACTCGAAGCGAAACCAGACGTAAATCAGAATTCCGAAGAGCGCGAGCACAACCGCCCAGATGCCTGACATGATGAGTTCGCCGCCGACCTGCGGGCCGACAAATTCCGTGCGTCGGTAGGTGACCACCGACAAGGCATCGCGGACGCGTGTGAGCGCCTGGTTCTGCTTGTCGATCGCGGCGGTCTCGGTGTCGCTGTCGGTATATTGTGGTGGAATGACGATCTCGACGGTTCCCGACGCCGCATCCCGACTGACCGCAACCCGGCCCAGGGACAGCTTGGCGAGACGCTCCTCGATCGCGGCGATTGTAGCTCCGGGCCGATTGAGCTTGCCCTTCAGCACCATTGGCCGGTCGCGTGCAAATTTGGGCTCCGCCTCGCCGGCGGTGGCAAGGAACGAGAATACGTCCTTGATGCGACGGATTGCCTGCGCCTGGGCCTTCTCACCGCCCTCCTGCTTCTCGACCCGGATCAGGACGTCCGTTAACTCGCCAAAGGTTTGCAGCGAGACCTCGCCCAGCCCCAGAGTGCCCAGCTGGGCTCGCATTGCCGCGATATCGGCGGGGCCGGACTTGTTGCGCGCCTCGATCAGGATGCCGCCCTTGAAGTCGATGCCGAAATTGAGGCCCTGTAGAAACGTCGACGCGACGGCCGCGATGAACATTACGGCGGAGATCACGAAGAAGATCTTGCGGCGCTTAACGAACGCCAGATTGATATTGTCGGGTACGAGCTTCAATGCCATGGCGCGGCCTTAGATGGGCAGTTCCGACGGGCGCTTGCGGCGCAGCCAGATGGACAGAATCAGCCGCGTGATCATGATCGCGGAGAACATGGAGGTCGCAAGCCCGATCGAAAGCGTGACGGCGAAGCCCTTGATCGGGCCAGAGCCGAAGAAAAACAGCATCAACGCGGCGATGAAGGTCGTGAGGTTGGAGTCGATAATCGTCGTGATCGCGCGCCGATAGCCGGCATCGACGGCCGAGATCGGCGTGCGACCCGATCGAACCTCCTCGCGGATGCGCTCGAAGATCAGCACGTTGGCGTCGACCGCCATGCCGATGGTCAGCACGATGCCGGCAATACCAGGCAACGTCAGCGTCGCCTGCAGGAGCGAGAGCGCTCCCACGAGCAGAACCATGTTCGCTGTCAGCGCCACATTGGCCATGATGCCGAATCGGCCATAGGCCACGCCCATGAAGACGATCACGAGGACGAGGCCGATGATGCTGGCTCTCTCACCCTGCCGGATCGAATCGACGCCGAGACTGGCACCAACGGTGCGCTCTTCGAGCGGCTCCAGCGGCGCCGGCAGCGCACCGGCGCGCAGCAGAAGGGCGAGGTCCCCGGCGGTCTTCGTGTTGAACCCGCCCGTGATGATGCCGGCGCCGCCGAGGATCGGCTCGCGGATCACGGGTGCGCTGATGACTTTACCGTCGAGCACGATGGCGAAAGGCTTGCCGACATTGCGGCGCGTGGTGTTGCCGAAGCGGCGTGCACCCCGGCTGTTGAAGCGGAAGGAGACAACGGCCTGGCCGTCCTGCAAGGTCGGCTGGGCGTCGACCAAATCCTCGCCACCAACCTCGATCCGCTTGCTGATCAGATAGAGTTGACTTTCGTCCTGATCGCCCGGCAGCAGCATGGAACCCGGCGGAGGACGCATGCCCTTCCTGGGCACCTCGGACTGGTCGACGAGATGAAAGGTCATCTTTGCGGTCTTGCCGAGGATGCGCTTGAGGCGTTCTGGGTCCTCCAGGCCGGGTACCTGGAGCAGAATGCGGTCTTCGCCCTGCCGCTGGATGATCGGCTCAAGCGTGCCAAGCTCGTCGACCCGGCGCCGTACGACCTCGATTGACTGCTCGATGGCCTGGCTTTGGCGCGCACGGATCGCGTCGTCGGTGAGGGTGACCCGGAAAACCCCGTCGGCGCTCGAATCGATCGTGACCTCGCGACCGCCGCCGCTGAGCAGACTGCCCGTCGTGACGCTGCCGACGCTGTTTCGCAGGGCTTCACGGGCTTTGTCGATGTCGGCGATGTTGCGCACACGAAAACGCACGCCCTTGCCTTCGACCCGCAGGCCGGCAAATCGGATGCGTGCGCCGCGCAGCTCGCGGCGGACCGAGTCAGCAACCGAGGCGACGTGCTCGCGGAACACGGTGTTCACATCGACCTTGAGCAGCAGATGCGAGCCGCCCTGAAGGTCGAGGCCGAGATTGATCTGCTTGTGGGGCAACCAGGTCGGGATCGACGCAATGTTCTTTTCGGACAGCAAATTCGGCGCCGCAAAGCCGAGGCCAAGCACGCAGGCAAGGATGATCAGGACAATCTGCCAACGAGGGAAATGGACCATCGTGCTGTCGCGGACCTGGGCGTCTCCGGTCCTTTTGTTTCGAGGTTCGGGTTAACGGCGCCGTGTTGTTTGGAGAAGCATGCGCGTCTGGGGTATTTGGGGCCTCAGCCCCACAATCCCAAGGACAATGGGGACAATATTACTCGTCTCAACGATCGCACGCACTGCCACACGGCCTTGCGGGCGAATTCAGAATTCCTAGCGCTTACCGAACAGACCCCCGAGGCCGCCGAAGCCGCCGAAGCCGCCGAAGCCACCAGGCTTCTTTGTCTGGTCGCCGCTGCCCGGAGTGGCCGGATGAGGCTTGCCCATAACCGCTTGTATCGTCGCGCGGCTGACCCGAACCCGCACATCCTTGGCGATCTCGACCTGAACTTCGGAGTCGTCGATGACCTTTGTGACGGTGGCGATGATGCCGCCGCCGGTCACGATCTTGTCGCCGCGCTTCAGCGACGCGATCATGCCCTTGTGCTCCTTCATCCGCTTCTGCTGTGGGCGGATCAACAGGAACCAGAACACGACGAAAATCAGGATGATTGGCAGCAGCCCGCCGAGGCCGCCGAATGCGCCGCCGGCGCCGCCCCCGCCGGACTGGGCGAGCGCTTCGGAGATAAACATGGGGAAACTCCTACTGCCACTGAGGCAAGACCCGCCGGACTATAAGGAGCCTCGCCCCAAGTGCAAGCGTGAAGGGCTGTCGATCCAAGATGTTGCGCCGCATGCCTCTGATGATTGACCAGCAGTGATGCTGTGATTACGGTCGCGCGGCCTTTAGCGGCTCGGCGGACTGGGTTCCTCTGGGGACAGCCGCGGTAATGGCAAGGGCGCAAATACCGGAGCAGGACGGGATGGACGAGACGCGGCTGCAGGCCTTGCTGGAACGCATCGTGGGCGCGCTGGAGCGCCAGGCGCCGCCACCGGCCGGCGAAGTGGAATTGGACGACAATGCCGACGCATATGTCTGGCAGGCCGAGACGGGCCGGCTGGAGGCCGTCGAGACGGTAAATCGCGTCGCGATCACGCTCCTACAGGGCGTCGACCGCCAGCGCGAGACGCTGCTGGAGAATACGCGCCGCTTTGCCGAGGGTCTGCCGGCGAACAATGCGCTCCTATGGGGTGCGCGCGGTATGGGCAAGAGCTCGCTGGTCAAGGCGGTCCACGCCGCAGTCAACGAAGGCGCCAAATCCCCGCTCGTTCTGGTGGAGATCCATCGCGAGGACATTCCCTCCCTGCCCCGCCTGTTGGCGCGCCTTCGCGAGTCCGACCGACGCTTCATCCTGTTCTGCGACGATCTTTCATTCGACGGACAGGATGCCAGCTACAAATCATTGAAAGCAGTGCTGGAAGGCGGCATCGAGGGTCGGCCGAAGAATGTGGCCTTCTATGCCACCTCGAACCGGCGCCATCTGATGCCGCGCGAGATGATCGAGAACGAGCGATCGACGGCGATCAATCCCGCCGAATCGGTCGAGGAGAAAGTCTCGTTATCGGATCGCTTCGGGCTGTGGCTGGGCTTTCACGCCTGCGACCAGGACACCTATTTCGCCATCGTCGAAGGCTATGCCCGCTATTTCGGGATCGAGATTGACAGCGCTGCATTGCAAGCCCAGGCCAATGAATGGTCGATCGAACGCGGCGCACGCTCTGGACGCGTCGCCTGGCAGTTCATCCAGGATCTTGCGGGACGATCGAGAGTGCGGCTCGACTGATCAGGAAAGCTGTCAGCGGCTCGCAAGGCTACGATTGCGCGGCAGCTTGGCAAGCGGGTCGATCGGTCGTTTGCTCTTGCGTATTTCGAAATGAAGCTGCGGGCGGATGACCGCGCCGGTGCTGCCTACGGTGGCGATCGGCTGGCCGCGACGAACGCGTTGACCGCGCCGGACCAAGAAGCGCTCGTTATGCGCGTAAGCGGTCATCCAACTGCCGGCATGCTTGATCAGGAGCAGCTCGCCAAAGCCCTCGACGCCGGATCCGGCATAGGCCACGACGCCGTTCTCGGCGGCCCGGACAATGCTGCCGGCGCGTGCGGCTATATTGACGCCGTCATTGCGCAACCCGCCCGGATAGGTGCCGAAGCGACCGACGACGCGGCCGCGTAACGGCCAGGCAAAGCCACGGCCGCTGAGCGCGGGCGGCTTGCCAACACGCCCATGGCTGCGTTTTGTGCCGAGGCCGGAGCCGCGAAGCACTGCGCCTGCGACCTTGCGGCGGACTTCAAGCCCCTTGGGTGATCGGGCGTTGCGCCTACGAATGACGGGCCGGGCACGCTCTAGGCTGGGTTTGTGTTTTTTGGCGGTGCGTTTGGTCGCCGGGCCGCGGCCAGGCAGCTGCAATTTCTGCCCGATCTTGAGCCGGTAGGGCCGTTTCAAATTGTTCAAGCGAATGAGCCCGCGCCTGGAAACCCGGTAGCGCTTGGCGATCCTGGCAACGCTGTCGCCGCGCCTGACGCGATGCTGGGTTTGCGCGGCGCGAAGTCGCAGACGCTGACCAATACGCAACCGGTAAGGCCGTTTCAGGCCGTTGAGCTGGATGATGCGTTCAATCCGGACCGCGTGGCGGCGGGCAATTCGAAACAGCGTGTCACCGCGTTTCACGGTAGTTGAGGCAATTTGTGCCTTTTGTACCCCGGATTTGCCCTTGGCCCCGGCCGAAACCGGCACAATCAATGCCGACAACAACGCCAAGACAGCCGCCAATATCGTGATGGCGGGAGCCCCGGATTTGGCCCTATTGGCGTTCACTATCATCCCCGATTACACCCCTGTCTCGGCGTGCGCTTGCCCTGTCTTCGCCGGCGTCTCCATCTGTGCCTTATCGGGCACATCGCTGGCTCGTGATACGGCCCAAGCCGGCTCGCTATCCACGCCCCATGAGGCCGCGATCACGGTTAACAATTCGTTAAGGACGCCAAATCGAAGGCCGTTTGAAAGCGCTCGAGCTGATTTTGATAGGTGAGGTCGAGGTGGAGGGGTGTGACCGCCACGGCGCCGGCGCGCACCGCGGACAGATCGGTTTCGTAGCCCATCGCCGGCTCGTCGCGCAGCGGCCCAATCCAGAAATACGGATAACCACGGGGATCGCGGCGCTCCTCGAACTGGATGCCAATTTTGCGTTTGCCTTGCGGGACGACGTCGATGCCGGTGACCGCGTCAGCCGCGACATCGGGGAAATTTACGTTCAGCAGCATTTCCGCCGGCCAGGAGGGCTCAACGGCGCGGCGAATGATCTCCGCGGCATGGGCCTCCGCAGTGGCCCATTTCGCCTTGTGCGGGCCGTCGATCTGCTGGCTGAGCGCGATCGAGCGAATGCCAAGCAGCGCCCCCTCCATAGCCGCAGCAACCGTGCCCGAATAAGTCACATCGTCGCCCAGATTACCGCCGCGATTGACCCCGGACAAAACCAGGTCGGGGGGATGGTCGCCCAGAATGTGCCGAACCGCGAAAAGCACGCAATCGGTCGGCGTTCCGGCAACCGAAAAGCGCCGATCCTCGACTTTTCGCACCCGCAGGGGACTTCGCAAGGTAAGCGAATGGCTGGCCCCGCTCTGCTCGGCGTCCGGGGCCACAACCCAGACATCGTCGCTTAAGCTCCGAGCGATACGCTCCAGCACCGCCAGGCCGGTCGCATTGATGCCGTCGTCGTTGGAGATGAGGATGCGCGATCGGGCAAGATCGAGGGGCGCCTCATGCATCGGCCGGACCGATTGTCTCAAGGCCGCCCATGTAAGGCCGCAGCGCCTCGGGTACCGTGACAGTGCCGTCCTCTTGCTGAAAGTTTTCCAGCACCGCAATAAGCGCGCGCCCCACGGCCAGACCCGAGCCGTTGAGCGTGTGGACGAAACGCGTGCCCTTGCCCTCTTTCGGGCGGAAACGGGCATTCATGCGCCGAGCCTGGAAGTCGCCGCAGTTGGAACAGCTGGAAATCTCGCGGTAGGCGTCTTGCCCCGGTAGCCAGACCTCAAGGTCATAGGTCTTGCGCGCGGAGAAGCCCATATCGCCGGTGCAAAGCAGCACTTTGCGGTAGTGGAGCCCGAGGCGCTGCAGGACGGTTTCGGCAGCGCCGGTCATGCGCTCGTGCTCCTCCTCGGAGTGCTCGGGATGGGCGATGCTGACGAGTTCGACTTTGTAGAATTGGTGCTGGCGCAGCATGCCGCGCGTGTCCTTGCCGGCCGCACCGGCTTCAGCGCGGAAACAGCCCGTATGGGCGGTGAAGCGCAGCGGCAGCGCATCCTCATCGAGGATCTCGCCGGCAACGAGGTTGGTGAGCGGGACTTCTGCCGTCGGGATAAGCCAATGTTCCTGGGTAGTTCGAAACAAATCCTCGCCAAATTTCGGAAGCTGCCCGGTACCGAACAGCGCAGTTTCGCGCACAAGAACAGGCGGACTTACCTCATTGTACCCAAATTCGCTCGTCTGCAGATCGAGCATGAATTGCGCCAGTGCGCGCTCCAGGCGCGCCAACGGACCGGTCAGAATGACGAAACGCGAGCCCGAGAGCTTGGCGGCACGCTCGAAATCCATCGCGCCCAACGCCTCTCCGATCTCGAAATGCTCCTTAGGCTCAAAACCGAGATCTGGCTTGTTGCCCCAGACCGCGACCTCCACATTGGCTGCCTCGTCGGCGCCTTCCGGCACGCCCTCGCCCGGGATATTTGGAATTCCCGCCAGCGCCGCGTCGAGCTCCGCCGTCCGGGCGCCGGCCTCGCTTTCGGCTGCCTCCTCCGCCGCTTTGGACGCAGAGACTTTTTCGAGTAGTTCAGCGGCATCCTCGCCTTTCGACTTCGCCACGCCGATCTGCTTGGACAGCGCGTTCCGTTCCTGCTGGATTTCCTGGGCGCGGGTCTGCGCCTCGCGGCGGGCCTTGTCGAGTGCGATCAGGGGCGCCGACTGCGGAGCTAGTCGCCGCTTTTTCAGCCCCGCATCGAATGCGTCGGGGTTCTCGCGGATCCATTTGATGTCATGCATGGGACGAAATCACTGCGGCGACAAGCCGATTGTGGTTATGAGCCGATCAAGTCGAGCCGTTATAGGGCGACGGGCCGGACCTGACCATAGCGTCAGGCGTCGCCGGCCTCGGCGTCGCGCGCCTCGCGCTTTTTCTCCGCCATGCGGGCGCAAATAATCGAGATTTCGTAGAGCAGGATCATCGGAATGGCGAGGGCGATCTGGCTGACCACGTCGGGCGGGGTGATGACGGCGGCAAAGACGAAGACGCCGACGATGGCGTATTTGCGCTTGGCCCTCATGCCCTGGCTGGTGGCGAGCCCGGCGCGCGCCATCAACGTCAGCAGGACGGGCATCTGAAAGCAAAGCCCGAAAGCGAAGATGAGCTTCATGACAAGGCTCAAATACTCGCTGATCTTGGGCTCGAGCACGGTCGGGAGGGAGGTTTCCTGCGCCGTGGTCTGGAAGCCCAGCAAGAATTCCCAGGCCAGCGGCATGAGCACGTAATAGACCATGGCCGCGCCCAGAATGAAGAGCATTGGGCTGACCAGCAAAAAGGGCAGGAATGCTTTCTTTTCACCCTTGTAGAGGCCGGGGGCGATGAAGCGCCAAATCTGTGTGCCGAAAATCGGGAAGGTGATACACAGCGCCGCAAAGAACGCCACCTTGACCTGCGTGAAGAAGCCTTCGATCAATCCGGTGAAGATCATGCGGTTGGCGCTGATCTTGGCCTGATCCATCGCATTCTTGAGTGGAATGGTGAGGAACTCGTAGAAATCCTCGGCAAAGGCGAAGCAGACGAAGAAGGCCACAATGAGCGATCCCACGCTGATCAGGAGGCGCGTGCGCAACTCGATCAGATGGCTGAGGAGCGGCATGCGCTGAGCCTCGCCGGCGCCATCCTCCGGAGTTTCGTCGACTATCGCCGATACATCCTCGTCGCCCGCGGCCATGGCCTAGCTATCCGTCTCGGTCGTGCCGGCGGACGCGGGCTTCCGGGTGGGCGCGGACTTGGCTGCCGGTTTTGCCACAGATTTCGGCGATGTCTTTGCCGCTGTCTTGGCGGGCGCTTTCGCCGGTGCCTTTGTCGATGCATTAGCGGCTGGCTTCGCACGCGATTTGGCCGGCGCGGCCGTCGTGCTTTTCGGCTTGGCGGTCGCTTTGGGCTTCGTGGTCTTCGCGACCGCCGCACCTGCCTTGGGTTTTGCCGGCGCCTTCCGCTTTTTGGGCGCCGGTTCGGGCTCAGGCTCGGGATCATCGAAATCGCCGAAGGGCTCGTATGCGGAGCCGTAATCGAGCTCGTTTCGGACGGTGCCGTCGGGATCGATGGTGTTCTCCACCATGGCGTCCAGATCGCCATGCATGACGCCCTGAGCCTGTTCCTTCAGCTTGTCGAGCTCGGTTTCGCGCATCATGTCGTCCAGCCCGCTCTGGAACTCGCGGGCCAAGCCACGGATCTTGCCGATCCAGCCCGCGATCATGCGCATAGTGGCGGGCAGCTCCTTGGGCCCGATTACCAGCAAGGCGATCAGGGCAACGATCGCAAGCTCGCTCCAGCCGATATCCAGCATCGCGCGGCGTCGTCCGATTGAGGGCAGCGAGCGGCGCGCGCTGCCGGCCCGGCGCTAGCTCTTGGCCGTCTTGCGCCCGGTCGCGCCGCTCTTGGCGGCAGGCTTGGAACTGGTCGAGGCTGCTCGTTTCTTGGGTGCTTCGGCGGTGACACGCGGGGCAGCTTCGTGCTCTTCGTGCTCTTCCGCCTCGGCGGCCTCTTCGGGCTTGAGGCCGGTCTTGAAAGACCGGATTCCTTTGGCGAGATCGCCCATCAGGCGCGGGATCTTGCCGCCACCACCGAACAGGACGAGAACCACGATCGCCACGACGACCCAGTGCCACCAGCTTGAGAACCCCATAGGTAAACTCCTTGAACAGCGCGTCCGCGCGCGCGCCCTATATCTGCCTGGCGCCGATCATGGCAAAATCGCCGTCTTGCCGCAACGCCCGGGCGGCATGCGCCAGAATCCGACCGCCGGACGGCGCAGCCGTTATTTAATGTCTGCGGCCGGAAATACAAAGGTCCGGCTGGGATCGAGCGCAACCTCCACCACAGAATTCTCCCGGGGCAGGAAAGATCCGGTCATCCGGCTGTGGAAATGGCGGATCGGCCAGTCCCCGCTTTCGACCTGCAAATGGACCATACTGACCTCGCCCAACAACCGCGCCGCGACCACGATTGCCGGGTGCCTCGGTCGTGTTCCGGCCCCCATTGCCTTGACCTGGAGCGCCTCTGGGCGGATCAAGACATCCACCGTACTGCCGTTGGGCAGGCGCGTCGCAGCGATCGCGCCGAACGGCGTGGCCACCGCGCCGTCACGCACGGTTCCGGCAATCCGATTGACTTCGCCGAAAAATCCCGCAGCAAAGGCGTTGACCGGATGCAGATAGAGATCGCCCGGCGTGCCGGTCTGGATGAGCCGGCCCTCGCGCATTAACGCTATGCGGTCGCCGAGCGCCATCGCCTCCTCCGGGTCGTGCGTGACAAGGAGCGTCGCCGCTTCGCGCGACTTTAGAAGATGCAGGGTCTGATCGCGGATTTGGTTGCGAAGCGCGGTGTCGAGCCCGGAAAAAGGCTCGTCGAGCAGCACGATGCCGGGGCCCGGCGCCAATGCCCTGGCCAGCGCCACGCGCTGCTGTTGGCCACCGGATAGCGTATGGGGGTACACATCGGCGTAGCGGCCCAGATCGAGCTGTTCCAGTAGCGCCGAAAGGCGGGCCCGCCTTTCCTGCCCACTCAGACCCTTGAGTCCAAAGCCGACATTGCCGGCGACCGTGAGATGCGGGAACAGTGCGTAGTCCTGAAAGACCAGGCCCAGGCCGCGCTCGTCGGGCGGCACATCGGTATGGCGCCTGGCGTCGGCGACCACGCGTTCGCCAATACTGACCCGCCCGCTTTGCAACGGCTCCAGACCGGCGGCGATCCGCAGCACCGTGGTCTTGCCGCAGCCCGAAGGTCCGACCAGACAGACGATCTCGCCGGGCCCAATGGAGAGCCCGAAATCGTCCACCACCAAGTGCCGGCCGAAGGCGTGACTAACATGTTCGAAGCCAAGTGCGGTCACGGAACCGACCCGCCATCCTGGCCGGCGCGCGCGCGGGCGATCGCGCGGCTCAAGAGGATCACGGGCACAACCCCCACCACGACAATCGCGAGCGCAGCGCCCGACGCCTCGACGAGCTGCTCGTCAGACGCATACTCATAAGTGTGCGTAGCCAATGTATCAAAATTGAAAGGGCGGATGAGCAGCGTGGCCGGCAGCTCCTTCATGACGTCGACGAAGACGAGAAGACCGGCCGCGAGCAAACTCCCCCGCATCAGCGGCGCCAGCACGCGTCCAAGCACGCCGCTGCGGGACAGCCCCAACGAGCGGGCGGCGTCATCCATGCGGGGCGTGATGCGACCAAGGCCGGCTTCGACCGTGTTGAGCGAGATGGCAAGAAAACGCACCAGATAGGCGAAAACGAGCGCCACCAGTGTACCGCTCAGGACAAGTCCGGTGGAAACGCCGAAATGCGCCCGGAACCAACCATCAACCGCATTGTCGACAAAGGCGAAGGGGATCAGCACACCAACCGCGATGACCGAACCGGGGATGGCATAGCCGAGTGCGGCAACCCTTGTTGCTACCGTCATCGCCGCGGTGCGACGAATTCGAAGCCCGTAGGCCAATGTCGCCGCCAGCGCGACGGCCAGTACCGCCGTTGTCGCCGCTACGAGGAAACTGTTCGCAGCCATCGTGAAAAAACGTTTGTCGATGGTCTCGGCCGCCGTATCGATTGTCCAAACGGTCAACGCCAGGGCCGGAATGAGGAAGCCCAGGGTCACCGGCGTCGCGCAGACAACCGAAGCAACAACGGCTTTTGTGGCCCGCAAATGGTAGCGTGGCAGGACTTGATAGCGAGCGCCGGTATGCTGGTAATGCCGCGCGCCCCGCGACCACCGCTCCATCAGAATGAGCGCGAAGATGAACAGCATCAACAATGCTGCAAGCTGTGCGGCGGCCGGTCGCTCACCCAGGCCAAGCCAGGTGCGATAGATGCCGGTGGTGAAGGTGTCGACCCCGAAGAACTGCACCGTGCCGAAATCGTTCAGCGCCTCCATGAGCGCCAGCGCGAGACCGCCGGCAATCGCCGGCCGGGCCAAGGGTAGGCTGACCGTGCCGAATGAACGCCACGGTCCACAACCAAGGGTGCGACTGACCTCAATGGCGGCGAAGGATTGCTCGAGGAAAGCGGTCCGCGCCAGCATGTACACATACGGATAGAGGACAAGCGCCATCAGCACGATTGCGCCCACCAGGCTCCGGATATCGGGAAACCAGCTCGCCGCATTGGCCATGCCAAGGCCTTCGCGCAGCCACTGTTGGACGGGCCCTGAAACGTCGAGCAAACCGGTATAGGTATAGGCGACCACGTAAGCCGGCACGGCGAAGGGCAGCAGGAGCGCCCATTCGAATATCCGCCGCCCCGGGAATTCGCACATGGCGACCAGCCAGGCGGTGCTGACGCCAATGACGAGCACACCCGCGCCAACGCCGATCATGATCCAGACAGAGTTGGCGATGTAGCTCGAAAGCACGGTCGCCGCCAGATGCTGCCAAATAGCGCCCGCCGGCGTGAACAAATTGGCGGTGACGACCAAGACAGGCAGACTGATCAGCGCCGCTACGATGAAAGCGAGAGGTGTCCACATGCCTCCCGAATGCGCCCCGCGCGGGCGCCATCGGCCGGTCATTGTTCGTATTCGAGAGGTCAATATCCTGGCCCGCCCCGCCGCCGATCGGTTGCGAGCCGGCACGGCCGGCCCGATCGGTGCGCCGCTTTCTTGGCAAATTCAATTTATTCAGCGGCTTATAATATTGCGAACGGTTCTCAGTTGCAAACCACTAGTGGCGGCCGACCTCGAACTCCTAATCCTCGGCGGTGCGGCCGCTTCTGCGGAAACTCTCGGAGAGATCGACGAGGTTGTCGGGTTCCTCCTGTTCGATGCCCAGCTCCTCCTCGATGTCGCGGTCGTCCTCGGCCTCGTCTTCTTCATCCAGCAGGTCCTGAATGTCCTCGCCGCGGAAGGCTTGGGCGGCGGGGCGGGTATCGAGGAGACCAGCCGCTTTCAGCTCTTCGACGCCAGGCAAATCCTTCAGGTTCTCCAGCCCGAAATGATCGAGGAATTCGCTCGTGGTATGCCAGGTGACCGGGCGACCCGGCGTCTGCCGCCGCCGTCCCGGCTTTATCCAGCCGGCTTCAAGCAGCACGTCGAGGGTTCCGCGGCTCTGGGAGACCCCCCGTACTTCCTCGATCTCGGCGCGGGTAATCGGCTGGTGGTAGGCGATGACGGCAAGCGTCTCCACGGCGGCGCGTGACAGCCTGCGGGGCACGTCCTGCTCGATCTTGAGCTTGCCTGCGAGGTCGGCCGCCGTGCGGAAGGCCCAACCCTCGCCGACCCGCACGAGGTTGATCCCGCGCTCGGCATACTGTGCCCGCAGGGCATTCAGAACCGCTCGCAGATCGACATCGCCCGGCAGGTGTATTGCAACCGCTGCCTCGCGCACCGGCGCGGCGCTCGCGAACAACAGCGCCTCGATAATACGCAGATGCTCGGGATCGTATGGCTGCGGCGCCTGCGATTCGGTATCTTGCAGTTCTGGTTCGGTCATTTGGGAAGCTTCTGGTTCGATCATGATTTCTCGCGCTCACTGCGCAGGTAGATTGGACCGAAAGCCCGGTCCTGGCGTATTTTGACCTTCCCGGCCTTGGCCAATTCCAGGCTCGCCGCAAATGTCGACGCAATCGCCGAACGCCGGCCCAGCCCGGATCGCAGATTTTCCGGCAGGAAGCTCGACAGGGTCTGCCAGTCAGGCACCTTCCCGAGCAGCCTGTTCAAACGTTGGAGCGCATCGTCGACGGAATAGAGGTCGAGGGGCACGATTGTCAGCGTCCGGGCGCTCGAGCGCTGCTGCTGATGGCCGTATGCCTTCAGCAACTCGAACAGCGACACGTCATATATGTGTCGGCGGACGAGTTCGACGGTCTCCGGCTCGCCGCGCAGGAAAAAATCACGGCCAAGCTGGGGCCGGCCGAACAGGGCCTTGCCCGATTTCCGCATCGATTCCAAACGCTGAAGCTGGAATGCGAGCGCGGCGGCCATCTCCGCACCGCTTGGCTCCTCGTCGCCGCTCGGCTGGGGAAGCAGCAGGCGTGACTTCAGGTATGCCAGCCAGGCCGCCATCACCAGGTAGTCCGCCGCAACCTCAATCATCAGCGTGCTGGCACGGTGGACAAAGGACAGATACTGATCGGCGAGTTGCAGAATCGATATCTGCGCCAGATCGACTTTCTGATCGCGCGCCAACGACAACAGCAGGTCGAGTGGACCCTCGAAACCGTCAAGGTCGAGGATCAATGCCTCGCTCGCTTGCGGGCGTTCGCTTTCGTCCAGTTCGAAAGGTTCGTCGTCGTTCATAGAGTTCCCTGCAGGGCTCCCAATGCCCGTCGCGTGGCCTCGGTTACCTCCGCTCCCGTCAGCACACCCAAAAGGTCTGTCACGGCTGTCATTGCAGGGATTATGACCGAGGAGAAAATATTGAAGCGGACCCCGAACTGTGCCGCAACCGTGGGCACGAGAAGTATTATCGCGATAAGCAGAAATATTCCGAACGGTTCTATCCTCGCCAGCCGGCTCGCCAAGCCATGGGGCAGCAATCCGACCAAGATGCGGCCGCCGTCGAGCGGGGGCAATGGCAGCAGATTGAAAACGGCAAACAAGGCGTTGATGAACACCGAGAATCCGAGCGCGACCCTTAGAGTAGATGCGGTGTCCCCGACAAACAGATCAACAAGATGCAGCAAAACGGAGGAAATCAAAGCCAGTAGAATATTGATCCCCGGGCCGGCGGCAGCGACTAAAATCATGTCGCGTCGCGGGTTGTCGAGCCGCGAGAAGTCGACCGGGACAGGCTTGGCATAGCCGAACAGGAACGCGCCCCTGCTCGCCCACAACACTATCGCGGGAAGGATTATCGTGCCGACAAGATCGATATGTTTCAGAGGGTTGAAGGTCACTCGGCCCGCCCGGAAGGCTGTGTCGTCACCGAGCTTCTTGGCAACGAATCCATGTGCGGCCTCGTGAAAGGTAATCGCCATGATGCCAGGGATGGCGATAATGAGGATGACGGCTATCGTAGACAGCGATTCCAATCCGACTGATCCGATTCAGGCCATGCTCAGCAGTGAGTCAAGCTGCGCCAGCAATTCCGAAACGTCAACGGTCTCCACCGGACGCAGCGCCGCCCGCCCCCGCGCGATCCTTTCCAGGGCGGCGGGGCTGAGCGGCGCGGCCGCGTCGGCGACCGCCAGCATCTCATCCATTTCGCCATTGCAATGCAAAGCAACGTCGCAGCCTGCGCCCAATGCCGCCGCCGTACGCTCGGCGAACGAGCCACGCAGCGCCTTCATGCTGAGGTCGTCGGAGACGAGCAAACCGTCGAAACCGATCTCGCCGCGAATGATGTCGCCGATCACGGTCTTGGACGTGGTCGCGGGATTGTCGGCATCGAGGGCCGTGTAGACGACATGCGCCGTCATCGCCCAGGGCGCATCGGCAAGCGCGGCAAAGGGCGCGAAATCAATCTGCCGCAGCGCCTCCAGCCCGGTATCGACCACCGGAAGTTCGTGATGACTGTCGACCTTGGCGCGCCCGTGCCCGGGAATATGCTTGATCACAGGCAAGACGCCGGCGTCGAGAAAGCCATCAATCGCGGCGCGGCCGAGCCTGGCGACAAGGGTGGGTGAAGTGCCAAAAGCGCGGTCTCCCACAATGTCATGGCTGCCCTCGGCAGGAACATCGAGGACCGGCGCGCAATCGACATCGATGCCGAGGGCCGCCAACTCGGCGCCGATCAGCCGCGCATTCAGTCGCACGGCCTCACGCGCATGACCATCGTCATGCGAGGACAAGGCGCCGAACACGGCGGCTGGCGGCGCGTCGCGCCAATGCGGCGGGCGCAGGCGTGCGACCCGCCCGCCTTCCTGGTCGATCAACACCGGTGCATCGGTGCGGCCGACGACCGTGCGAAGATCCGCCACGAGGTCGCGGATCTGGTCGGGCGTTTTGCAATTGCGCGCAAAGAGAATGAAACCGAACGGATCGCACTCTTCAAAAAAGCGGCGTTCGGCACCACTTATCTCAAGTCCCGCGAGGCCGAGTATTACCGCCTTCGGGATTGGCTGTTTAGCCTCTGACAAAAAGGCAGCTCACCTTGCGTTTGCCGAGCTTGGCGCAGAGTTCCCTCGCCGCCTTGTGGTTCTTCAGCGGTCCAAGCTGCAGCCGGTACAGAGGGCCACGCCCATTGGTCCGGTCGACTTTCTCGACGTACCAGTCAAGTTTGCCCACCAGATCCTTGTGCTTTCCAGCCAATCGCTCCCAACGGCGCGCCGCCAACTGAGGCGAAGGGTAGGCCGCGATCTGAACGCGGAATGCAACAGAACTCAAGTCGGTTGCGCGGAGATTGCGCGCCGACTTCGCCGCAGGCTTGGTCGGCGCGCTCTTCTTTACGGCCATGCGAGAACGCTTGTGGTCGACGCCGACGCGAACGCGCGCCGGGCCGCCCTTGATCTGGGGCCGCACGATTGCAGGCGGCTTGACCTTGACAGTCGGCGCGCGCGATCGGGGGCCCTCCGATGACCATTTCGGCGTGATCGCGACGGGCGCGGGACGCGGGATCAACCGCTCTACGTTGTTAGCCAGCTTCTTGCGCGGCTGCGGCGCGATGCGCTCGTAAACGCGCTTGTCCTTGTGGGGCACCCGCAGACCGCCAGGCTCCGCCGGCCGTGTTTTGATCGGCGCGGCTTCGGCACGGATGACTGGCACGACCCGTTTGCCGCCATGGCGGGCGCTTTCAGCGTAGCTGTACCACATCAATCCACCCAGCCCGCCGAACGCCGCCGCCACAAGGAGGCCCTTGAGCGCGACGTAAATCCAATCAGCCCAGGGGTGGAGAGCGGAGCGCGGCGTGACCGCGGTATAGGCCATCAGCAAACCTCCCTTGAGGCCATCAACGCATTTCGTCCACGGGCGTCACGCCAAAGATCGACAAACCTGATGCGATCACGAACTGGATCCCGCGAATGAGGGCCAGACGCGCCAAGGTGCGCTCCGGTTCTGCCGCCTCGATAAACCGCAAGGCGGGCTCGTCACGCCCACGCGTCCATATCGTGTGGAATGCGCCAGCCAAGTCATACATGTAGTATGCAATCCGATGGGGCTCATGTGCAAGCGCCGCGCCTTCAACAACCGCCGGCCAGCCCGCCAGTCGCTTTATCAAATCCATCTCGCCCGCATCGCTCAGTCGATCGATCTCCGCCGCGCGCAGCGCGTCGTCACTGGCGTCGAGATTGGGCAAAGCCTCGGCGACGTTTCGGAACACCGAACAAATCCGGGCATGGGCATACTGCACGTAGAAGACAGGATTGTCCTTCGATTGCTCGGTCACCTTCGCGAAGTCGAAATCGAGCTGCGCATCGTTCTTGCGGGTCAGCATGATGAAGCGGAAGACATCCTTGCCGACCTGATCGATGACGTCGCGCAAAGTGACGAAGGTGCCCGCGCGCTTGGACATCCGGACCGGCTGTCCATTTTCGGTGAGGTTCACCATCTGGCCGATCATAACGTCGAGCTTCCCCTTGCCCTCGGTCGCCGCCTCAACCGCCGCCTTCATGCGCTTGATGTAGCCACCATGATCTGCGCCCCAAACGTCGACCATATTGGCGAAACCGCGCTCGAACTTGTCCTTGTGATAGGCGATGTCGGTTGCGAAGTAGGTCCAGCTGCCATCGGATTTTTTGAGCGGGCGGTCGACCTCGTCGCCGAACCGGGTCGCCCGGAACAGCGTTTGGGCGCGCGGCTCCCAATCGTCGGGGGCCTTGCCCTTCGGCGGTTCGAGGGTGCCGATGTAAACGAGATCGCGCGCCTCAAGGTCTGCCAGCACATTGGCGACCGCGCCCGCTTCGACCAGCGCGCGCTCCGAGGTGAAGACGTCGTACTCAATGCCGATCGCGCGCAGATCGTCGCGGATCATGTCCATCATCGCATCGACGGCGAAGGCGCGAACCGGCTCCAGCCATTCCTCTTCCGGCGCCTCCCGCCATTTAGAGCCCTCGCGCTCGGCCAGCGCCTTGGCGGTGGGGATCAGATAATCACCCGGATACAGGCCCTCGGGCAATTCGCCTACGTCCGCGCCAAGCGCCTCGCGATACCGATAATGAACCGAGCGCGCCAGGGCGTCGACCTGGGCGCCTGCGTCATTGATGTAGTATTCGCGGGTGACCTTGTATCCAACCGCTTCCAGCAGCGAGGCCAAGGCGTCACCGACCACGGCGCCGCGGCCATGTCCGGCATGGAGCGGCCCGGTCGGGTTGGTTGAAACATATTCGACATTCACTGGCTCGCCAGCCCCGATATTCGAGCGGCCATATGCGCTTCCAGTCTCCAGCAGCTCCACCAGCCGGGCGCGCCAGAAGGCCGATCCGAGACGAAGATTGACGAAGCCGGGGCCGGCCACCTCGGCGGCATCTACATCATCGAGCGTGGCCAAGCGCTCGCTGAGCGCGGCGGCCAGATCACGCGGTTTCTGGCTTGCCTGCTTGGCGAGCACCATCGCGGCGTTGGTGGTCACGTCGCCGTGCGATGCATCGCGCGGCGGCTCGACCCCGACCCGGCTATAATCGAGCCCCGCCGGCAGCGTACCGTCGGCGACCATCTCCTGCAGCTTCGCCGCAATGACGTCGCGAAATGAGTTGAATAGATTCATAAGGTAATGGTTCCGGGAATTAAGGTTCCGGTATCGAACAGCCTTTGGTGCTCGCTAAGCGCGAAGCTGTCGGTCATGCCGGCGATATAGTCGGCAACCAATCGCGCGGCCCTGGCCTCGTCGCGCCCCTCGCCGCGGGCACGCCACTCCGCCGGCAACAGTCCCGGATCGCTCACAAACGCTTCAAAGAGATCGCCGACCACGCGGCCTGCCTTGGCAGTCATGCGTTGAACCATGTGATGCCGATACATGCGTTCGCCCAGGAAGCTGCGCAAGGCTTTATCATGGGAAATCATCTCCTGTGAGAAGGCCACAACCGGCCGTCCGAGCTCGCGGATCTCCTCAACCGAACCCGGCGCCGCATCGGCTAGCCGAGCCTGGGTCTCGTCCAACAGGTCGGTGACCATGTGATCGATCAGCCGACGCACCGTCTCATGGATGAGGCGAGGCTGCTCGAGCCCCGGATAGGCTGCTTCGACCACACGTATCGTGGGGCCGGCGAGCGGCAGGTCGCGCAGATCGTCGAGCGTAAAAAGCCCGGCGCGAAGCCCGTCGTCGATGTCGTGATTGTTGTAGGCGATATCGTCGGCCAATGCCGCGACCTGGGCTTCCGCACCGGGATAGGTATCAAGTTCCAGATCATGCCCGGCGACATAGTCACGGATCGGCTCGGGGACTGCGTCTATGTTCGGACCCGACAATGGACCGTTGTGCTTGACCACCCCTTCCAGTGTTTCCCATGTCAGGTTGAGGCCATCGAACTCGGCATATTTGCGCTCAAGGCGCGTCAGGATGCGCAAGGTCTGCACGTTGTGGTCGAAGCCGCCATGCGCCGCCATCACCGCGTTCAGCGCATCCTCGCCGGCATGCCCGAAGGGGGTGTGGCCGAGATCGTGAGCAAGCGCCAGCGCCTCCGCCAGATCCTCATTCAAGCCCAACACCCTGGAGATCGAGCGGGCAATCTGTGCAACCTCGAGGCTGTGGGTGAGACGAGTGCGGAAGTTGTCGCCCTCATGGGCGACGAAGACCTGGGTTTTGTGCTTCAGGCGGCGGAATGCGGCAGCGTGAACGACCCGGTCGCGGTCGCGCTGAAACGGCGTGCGGGTCGGGCTCTCGGTCTCCGGATGGAGGCGGCCGCGGGTCTGATCGGGCCGGGTCGCGAAGGGCGCGAGCGCGTAAGGCTGGGCCGGGACGGTCATGAAGGGCTAACCTAGTGGGCCGGGAAAGCCTCGGCAACGGTGAATGGGCCGCGATTGACTTGGCGCGTATCCGGCCTAAATAGAGAGCATGACGGAGCAACAGATCAGCCCCTCGGAAGCCCAGGAAACGGTCGATTCGGCGCGCTTTGCCGTTACGGAGGGCGCCGCCAGGCGCGTCGCTGCCCTCAGGGCCGCCGAGGGTAACGATGCCCTGATGTTGCGGATCACTGTCTCCGGCGGCGGCTGCGCCGGTTTCCAGTATGGCTTTGATTTCGACACCGAGCAGGCCACCGACGACCACATTTTCGAGCGCGACGGGATCAAGGTCGTGATCGACGAGACATCGCTGGATCTTCTGGCGGGCGGTGTGGTCGATTACAAGGAAGACTTGCTGGGCTCATACTTCGTCATCGAAAACCCCAACGCGACCTCCTCCTGCGGCTGCGGCACCAGCTTCTCGATCGGCTGAGCGGCCGCCACTTCCACACAAATTTGACCCATCGTTATTGAACGGGGCTGCTTATAACGCGCCCTTACTGACGCACTCTGCCCGCGCGTGATAAAAGAAAAATACTCAACAGGCTGCGCCGGCCGGGAGGACAATAATGGTCAAGATCGCAAGCTGGAACGTCAATTCGATCAAGGCGCGGCTCCCGAATGTGCTCGATTGGCTGTCGTCGGCCGATCCCGATATCGTGCTGCTGCAGGAGATCAAGAGTGTCGAGGAAACCTTCCCGGCGCTGGAGATCAGCGGGCTCGGCTATAATCTCGCGATCAGCGGGCAGAAGTCCTACAACGGCGTCGCCATCCTCTCCAAGACGCCGCTGGAGATCGAACATCGCAGCCTGCCCGGCGACGAAAGCGACGAACAGGCGCGTTATGTCGAGGCGGTTACCGAAACCGATGCCGGCGTGCTTCGCGTGGCCTCGATCTACCTGCCTAACGGCAATCCCGTCGATAGCGACAAATTTGGGTACAAGCTCGGTTGGATGAAGCGGCTTGAGCGCCATGCGCGCGACCTGCTGGCGCTGGAGGAGCCGACGATCCTCGGCGGCGACTACAACGTGATCCCCAATGACGAAGACTGCTACGACCCGGCCGCCTGGGCGGGCGATGCCCTCTTCCGGCCGGAATCGCGCTCGGCCTTCCGCGCGCTGGTCAATCTGGGCTTCACCGATGCCTTCCGCAGCTTCAAGGCCGGACCCGGCGCTTACACATTCTGGGACTATCAGGCCGGGGCCTGGCAGAAGGACAACGGCATTCGCATCGACCATCTTTTGCTATCGCCGCAAGCCGCCGATCTACTAGTAGAGAGCGATATCGACCGCGCGCCGCGCGGCAAGCCGAAAGCCTCGGACCACACGCCGATCTGGTGCGCGTTGGCTGCGGACCCGGCGGCAGCGAAGGCGGCCTAGCGCAAGCTCGCTCTGCCCTACCCTCCCGATCACAGCCGGGCTAAACTCAAAAAAATAAGTGGGCCTGTGATGCAGGCGCGCAGCAATACGCGGAGGATCAGGCGATGCATGTTGGCATGTCGGTGGTATTCCAGAATCCGGACCGGGCGCGGCCCGACCATGAGGTCTGGCGCGACGATCTGAAACTGGCCGATCTGGCAGAGCCGCTGGGCTTCGATTCGATCTGGACCGTCGAGCACCACTTCACCGACTACATGCTGGCGCCCAACCCGATGCAGTTCCTGACCTACATGGCGGGGCGCACGAAGTCGGTCCAGCTCGGCTCGATGGTGATGGTGCTGCCGTGGCATGACCCGATGTGGCAGGCCGAGCAGATCGCCATGCTCGACACGATCTCCGAAGGCCGGCTGATCCTCGGCATCGGCCGCGGCGCCGCGCTGGTCGAGTTCGACGGCTTCGGTGTACGGATGGACGAAAGCCGGCCGCGCTTCAACGAATCCGCCCAGATGCTGCTCGAAGGGCTGGAGCAGGGCTATTGCGCCTTCGACGGCGAGTACATCAAGCAGCCGCGCCGCGATATCCGCCCCCAGCCGTCACGGACATTCAAGGGCCGGACCTATGCGGCGTCCGTATCGCCCGAGTCCCTGCCGGTGATGGTCCGGCTTGGCGTAGGACTGCTGATTATCCCGCAGAAGCCCTGGGCCGAGGTCGAGAAGGAGCTCGCCACCTACCGCGCCGCCTACCGCGAAACGCACAAGGCGCCGCCGCCCGCGCCGATCGTGGCCGGCTGGACCTTCGTCGATGAAAGCGCCGACCGCGCCGAGGAAATGGCCCGGAAATACATCGCCGGCTACTTCCGCAGCGTGCTCAAGCATTACGAATTCGCTAAGCCACATATGAAGACGACGAAGGGCTATGAGTATTACGGCAAGATCACCGACAAGATCGCCCAGGTCGGCGAGGAACAATTCGTCGAATTCTTCATGAGCCTGCAGGTCTTCGGCACGCCCGAGCAGTGCCTGGAGAGCATCCTCGGCGTGCGCGAACGCCTGAGCTCAGAGGCGTTCGTCGGCGTCTTCAGCTATACCGGCATGCCGCATGAGGAAGCCGAGCGAAACCTGCGCCTCTTTGTCAAAGAGGTGATGCCCGAGTTGAAAGCGCTTGAGCCGCTTCACGCCGACCAGTCCAACGTGGCGTGAGCACTTTTGGCCAATATTCTACTAGTAGCTCGACTAGTAGAGCCTGATCGGCAGATTTTCTAACGTCCAGCCCCCAGCGCCCCGGTCAGCAGCAGGCCCGCAACCGCGAACATCACCGCGGCGACGAAGCCATCGAGCAGGCGCGTGGCAATGGGTTTGCGGAATAGCGGCGTAAAGATCATCGCGCCAAAGCCAATCGCGTAGAACCAGACGAGCGAGCCCGTCACACCGCCGGCGAGGAAGCCATATCGCGTATTGACTGGGTACTGAGCGCCGATACCGCCCAGCAGGACGACCGTATCGAGATAGACATGCGGGTTGAGCAGACTGAAGGCGAGCGCCGCGGCGACGGCGGCACGCCGCCCCTGCCCGCCCTTGGCCCCGACCTCGACTGTGGCCGCGGCTTCCGCCTCGGCGAACCCCTTGTGGTCGCTGCGCAGCGCGTTCCAGGCCGCGCGAAGCCCGAAGACGATCAGGAATATCGCCCCGCCCCAGGCCGCCGCGGCGGTGAGCCAGCGGTCGGCGGCGATCAGGGCACCAAGCCCCGCTATCCCCAAGGCGATCAGCACCGCATCGCACAGGAAGCAGATCGTGGCCACGACGAAGACATGACGGCGAAGCAGGCCTTGGCGGATAACGAAGGCGTTCTGGGCCCCGATTGCGACGATCAGCCCCAGGCTGGCAAGAAGTCCGGTGAAATAGGCGGCGGTCATACGAGGGCTATTGCAGGGCGGGCGAATTTCGTCAACGACGACTTGGCCGTTTCAACGATCTGGCCAACGCGCCGATTTTCTTCACAACTGAGTGAGAAATCGTGAGCTGACCCGTCTAGACACTGGTCAGCGGCGGCCAGGAGCCATATCTGGAATGCGCGACACTCAGGGCAAGGGATGGCAGCCATGACGACGATTTGGCGTTCGATCGAGCGACTTGTGCGCGCGGAGCCGACGAGCGACGGCGCTGGGGTCAACCTCAACCGCACGATCGCCTCCGCCGCCCTGCCCGAGCTTGACCCCTTCCTGCTGCTGGACGAGTTCAATACCGAGAACCCGGGTGACTATATCGCCGGCTTCCCCGATCATCCCCATCGCGGATTCGAGACCGTGACCTACATGATCGAGGGCAACATGCGCCACGCCGACAGCACCGGTACTGGCGGGGTGCTGCGCTCGGGCGGCATTCAGTGGATGACCGCAGGGCGCGGCATCGTCCATTCGGAAATGCCCGAGCAGGAAGGCGGCAAGATGCAGGGCTTCCAGCTCTGGGTGAATTTGCCCGCCACGCTCAAGATGTCGACGCCGCGCTATCAGGAGTTCGATCCCGACAAGGTGCCGGAAATCCGCCGCGACGATGGCGCCCGGATCCGCATCGTGGTCGGCGCGCATGACGGGACGGACGGCATTGTCTCGGGCATCGCGGTCGAACCGCTTTATCTCGACGTCACCCTGCCGCCAGGCGTGTCGCTCGAACAGCCTATCGCCGCGGGGCATAACGGCTTCGTCTATCTCTTTGCTGGCGAGAGCGTCAGCGTGACGAATACGAACGGGTCGGCCGACGGCGTTATCCCCTATCGCCACCTGGCAGTGCTGGGGGACGGTGATCGGCTGGGCCTGACGAACAATGCCGAGCAACCGGCGCGCATGCTGGTCGTCGCCGGCCGGCCGATCGGCGAGCCCATCGCCCGCTACGGCCCCTTCGTGATGAACACCCGCGAGGAGATCTTCCAGGCCTTCAAGGATTACGAGGAAGGCCGCTTCTAACCCCCGGACCGGCGATCGCGGGCGACCTATTCCCCACCAAGACAGGAGTTCCCGTTAAATGACCCAGCGCATAGACCAGCGGATCATCGAGCTGTTCGATGCTTTTACCCATTCGGCGATGGACCGGCGCGAATTCATGACGCGGCTTTCGGGCCTGGCGGGCGGGCTCGCCGCGGCGAGCGCGCTGATCGCCCTGCTGGAAGGCAGCGACGCCCAAGCCGCCATCACCAGTTCGAGCGATCCGCGGCTGGAGGCCGGCAAGGTGACCTATCCGGGACGCTCTGGGCCGATGAAGGCCTATCTCGCGCGGCCGGAGACGGAAGGAAAGCGCCCCGCGGTGGTCGTGATCCACGAGAACCGGGGCCTCAACCCGCATATCGAGGATGTCGCGCGGCGGTTTGCGCTGGACGGCTTCCTTGCGCTCGCCCCCGATGCACTGTCGCCCCTTGGCGGCACCCCGGCCGACAGCGACGAGGCGCGGCAGCGCATCTACACACTCGACCGCTCGGCCACGATCGGCGATTTCCTCGCCGCGGTCAGTTATCTCAAGACCCATCCGGGCTCCAACGGCAAGGTCGGCTGCGTCGGTTTCTGCTGGGGCGGCGCCATGTCGAACCAGCTGGCGGTGCACTCCCGCGACCTCGGCGCGGCGGTGGTGTTCTACGGCAGATCGCCCACATCGGGCGACGTGCCCAAGATCAAGGCGCCGCTGCTGCTCCACTATGGCGGGCTCGATACACGCATCAATGCCGGTGTGCCGGCCTACGAGACGGCGCTCAAGGCTGTCGGCGCGACGTATACTGTTCATATGTATGAGGGCGCCAACCACGCCTTCCACAACGACACCCGCCCGGCGCGCTATGACAACAAGGCTGCCGACCTAGCCTGGGAGCGGACGGTGGCGTTCTTCAAGAAGCATTTGAGCTAGGTCCGCCGAATCTGGCCGCTCGGACATCAAATATCCGCATACACATGCTTCTCGGCCTTCGCCCCCGGATGGCAGACGGCGCCATTGGCGGCCGGGCCGACCGTCTGGGCGTAGCGCCAGAGCGCGCCCGACGCATACTGGTTCTCGCGCGGTTTCCAGTTTTCGCGGCGCTTGGTGAGCTCGTCCTCCGATAGCTCCACGTCGAACGAGCCGGCCACGGCATCGATGTTGACGATGTCGCCATCTACTAGTAGTGCGATCGGCCCGCCCATGGCGGCTTCCGGGCCGACATGGCCGACGCACAATCCGCGCGTGCCGCCGGAGAAGCGGCCGTCGGTGATCAGCGCCACGTTCTCGATGCCGAGGCCGGTGATCGCGGCGGTCGTCGATAGCATCTCGCGCATGCCGGGCCCGCCCCTGGGGCCCTCATAGCGGATGACGATGCACTCGCCCTCCTTGATCTTGCGGGCGGACACGTAGGCGAAGGCGTCCTCCTCGCAATCGAAGACGCGGACGGGGCCGCGGAACTTCTGCTTGTCCTCGGACATGCCCGCGACTTTTACGATCGCGCCCTCGGGGGCGAGGTTGCCGCGCAAGCCGACGACACCGCCGGTCGGTGCAAGCGGTGATGTGACGCGGTAGACCACGTCCTGGCCTTCCGGGAATATCACGGCGGCGCAGTTCTCGGCGAGGGTCTTGCCCGAAACCGTCATGCAATCGCCATCGAGCAGGCCGTTGTCGAGCAATTCCTTGATAACGACCTGGACGCCGCCGACCTCGTAAAGGTCCTTGGCGACGTATTTGCCGCCGGGCTTCAGGTCGGCGATATATGGCGTCTTGCGAAAGATCTCCGCGACATCGTGAAGGTCGAAATCGATGCCGACTTCGTTGGCCATTGCTGGCAAATGCAGCGCCGCGTTGGTCGACCCGCCGGTGGCGGCAACGACGATGGCGGCGTTCTTGAGCGCCGCGCGAGTGACGATATCGCGAGGGCGCAGACCCGATTCCAGCAACGCCATCACCGCCTCGCCGGAGCGCTCACAGAGCTGGTCGCGCGATTCGTATGGTGCGGGGGCACCGGCGGAGTTGGGCAGCGCGAGGCCAATCGCCTCCGAAACGCAGGCCATCGTGTTCGCAGTGAACTGGCCGCCGCAGGAGCCAGCGGAGGGGCAGGCCACCAATTCCAATTCATGCAGGTCGGCGTCAGAGAACGTGCCGGCGGCGTGCCGTCCGACCCCCTCGAAGATATCAACGACGGTCACATCCTTGCCGCGGAAGCGGCCCGGCAGGATCGAGCCGCCATAAATAAAGACCGCCGGCACGTTGAGGCGCAGCATCGCCATCATCATGCCCGGCAACGACTTGTCGCAGCCGGCGAGCGTGACCAGCGCGTCATAGCAATGGCCGCGCATGGTGAGTTCGACCGAATCGGCGATGATCTCGCGCGAGACCAGCGAGGACTTCATACCCTCATGGCCCATGGCGATGCCGTCGGTGACGGTGATGGTTGTGAACTCGCGCGGCGTACCGCCCGCCGCGGCGACGCCGAGCTTGACCGCCTGGGCCTGGCGGCTCAGCGAAATGTTGCAGGGCGCAGCCTCGTTCCAGGAGGTGGCGACGCCCACCAGCGGCTGGGCAACCTCCTCCTCGGTCACGCCCATGGCGTAGAGATAAGAGCGATGGGGCGCGCGTTCCGGCCCAACGGTCGTGTGGCGGCTGGGAAGCTTTGACTTGTCGAAGCCGCCAATCTTTTTTCTGGCCATCTCGGTACCGCCTTGCCTGGGAATGCCTGGATTATCGGGCGCGGAGCATAGCCCCAGCGCCCAGACCCGCCAAGCCTCGCGGCAATATCGAGCGCGGCAGCCGAGTGAGGCGTGACGGCTTGGCAGCAAGAGCAGCCGTGACGTCGGTGGATAATGTAAGGCTAGGGTGCGCGGTGCTACCGTGATTCGGCGATGATCAGCGGGCTCGGTCCATCGCCGCTGCCGTATTCGCGTTGCAGCGCGAGCACGCGGACCCGGTACCAGGCAAGCCATGTGGTCCGGCCCTGCTCCTGGATGCGCATGTGCGCGGGGTCAATGCGCCACGCCTTCAGGGCCTCGGCGTCGCGCCAGTATGAGATCGTGGCGCGATGGCCCTCGTCATGGGTGGCGTGGCATGGCAGCTCGCCCAGATAGCCGTCGAAGCCCTGCACGCGGTCGACCATCTCGGTGAGCGCCGCGCCGAATTCGGCATCCGCCCCCGGGTTCAACGCATACTCAATTATGACTGCCAGCATCGTCCGTGCGTTCCTTCACGTTCAGAGGGCGAGCTTAAGCGGAGGCCGGCCCATCGGTTGGGTGGCGGTCGGGAAGCTTTGGCTTGTCGAAGCTGCCGTTTTCCTTTCCGGCCATCTCGGTGCCGCTTTGCCTGGAATTGGCCTGAATGTCCGCGGCGGAGCATAGACCCCGCTCTTAGACCCGCCAAGCCCGACCCAGGCTCCGCGTGGCGCTGGTTCAGGAGACACCAAGTCAGGATACGGTGGCCGTGACAACACCGATATCTTCGAAACCGAGCCTCAACGCGATTGCATTTGTGGGCGCGCTTTGGATACCGTTGGCGTCGCCAAAAAATATGAAGCAGAGGAATTCCGATGGAGGAAAGGTTACTCTGGATCATGTTAGGCGCGCTGGTGTTTGCAGTGCTCGGTTCAACGCCGGCCAGCGCGCAGGACATCCAGGTCTGCCCCATTAACATGAAAGGATTAGCTGGATTGCCGCCGGGACAGGCGTTGCGCTGCGCCTGCACAAGCGCCCAGATGCGGGGTTCGGTTTGGGGCGGCGGGCGCTACACGACCGATTCCTCGGTTTGCCGGGCGCCACGCCACGCCGGGGTCGTCTCAAGCGCCGGCGGCGTCATGCGCGTCTAGGTCGGCCGAGGCTGCCAACGCTTTGTCGGCAGCAATCGCAACGGTGTCAACAGCGGGCGCTGGGGGCGCTATGGGCGCACATTCGGTTTTCGCTACCCCCTGCCCCCGTGTGCCGAGCAAGCCGCGGGCGGCGATGAAGAAGAAGGCGGCGGCGGCGCCACGCTGGCCGCCTGCCCGAGTAACCTGAAAGGGCTGTCCCTGCCGCCGGGTCGGGCCATGCGGTGTTCGTGCTTGCCGCGTCAGATGGTCGGCTCGGTCTGGGGCACGCGGCGCTATACCGCCGATTCCTCGGTCTGCAAGGCGGCGCGGCACGCCGGCGTCATTAGTCCCAACGGTGGCAACGTCAGGCTATTCATGGGCGGTGGATGCAGCAGTTTCATCGGCACCACACGCTATGGCATTCGAACCGGCCGTTGGGGGGCTTACCGGCGCACATATGCCTTCCGCTACCCGATGCCGCGCTGTATAGTCGGTCGTTAAGAAGCGCATTTAAGCGCTGAACCGGGCATGAGGGCGGCGAAGAGGGTGGCCAGGATTTGGCGCAAGAGAGCCCTCAGCCATTTCAGGATAAGGCGGAAGTTGTAGCCGACGGC
>Ga0307379_10000251_pt1 | contig 94626 bp, 67 predicted proteins | sample UN2MG_FD_202237 | JGI IMG/M metagenome (GOLD analysis project Ga0307379, IMG submission 202237) | Soil microbial communities from Risofladan, Vaasa, Finland - UN-2 | ecosystem: Environmental > Terrestrial > Soil > Coastal area > Acid sulfate soil | place: Finland: Risofladan, Vaasa | collected... | reverse complement strand
ACTCGGTTCGCTATTCCGACATACAAGACGGCTTCGCTGCGGGCGCGGGAGGCGTCATCCTGCGAGGCCCAGGCCGCGGCGTGGACAACGGCAGGTTCGACTGGCCCGTGGGCATCTGCGTGGACGACGATAGGAATCTGGTATTCGTAGCCGACACCGGCCAAAAGGCCGATGAGACTTTTGGAAACAGGATTCAGGTTTTCGACAAGAACTTGAACTTCAAGGGCAAGGCCGGCGGTCCTGGCAGCGGCAGCGGCAGTGGCCAGTTCCAGATGTGCAACGGGATCACCGTGAAGCCCAGCTCAGACCTTGTGTTCGCCTCCGATCCGTACAACAATCGCATTCAGAAGTTCTCCACATCGGTGGACGGCTCTGGAAACGTGAGCTTCACGTGGCTGGCGGGCTATTCCGTCTACGACCTGCAAATGCCCAGGGGGCTTGGGTGGAATACGGTGACGAACAAGTTTGCCTACGCCGCCCCCAGATACGACCGCGTGGACTTCATGGATGAGAACGGCAACAAGTCGGGCCCGGTCGGCGGATTCGGCACAGCAGACGGCAAGACGTATTTCCCCCGCGATGCAGCCTGCGACAGTTCGGGCAATATGTACGTCGCAGACACCTACAACCAGCGCATTGAGAAATACAGCTCTGCAAATGCGTTCCTGGCAAGGTGGGGAGGCCGGACCACGACAGCGGGATACTTCGATAGGCCCGGCGGGATATGCTACGACTCCGATTCCGGAGCGGTGTTCGTTGCGGATACGGGCAACCACAGGATAGAGAAGTTCAGCACGACCGGTGGTTACCAGTTGTCCTGGGGCAGCAAAGGCACGGGAACCAACCAGTTCACGGGGCCCCAGGGCCTGGCGGCCGATGGCGCTGGCAGGATCTACGTGGCGGATACGGACAACAACAGAATATGCGCCTTTACCAACGCGGGAGGGTTTGTATTTACCATCGGAACCTATGGTTCCGGGAACGGACAGCTCAACCAGCCGGCCGGGGTTGCGGCGGACAATCCGCGGAGCAGAGTCTACGTTGCCGACACCCGCAATCACCGCATTGCGGTATTCAATACTTCCGGCGGATGGGTCGGCGCCCTGGGAGAACGCGGTGGCGGTCAATGCCAGTTCGAGGAGCCGATGGGCGTCGCAGTTGATTCCAGCGGCAACATCTACGTGGCGGATACCGGCAACCACCGTGTGCAGGTTTTGAACTCAAGCGGCGTCTTCCAGAGATCGTGGGGCTCTTTCGGCATCGGCGACGGGCAATTCGACAGGCCCAGAGGCATCATTGTGAGCGGCAGCGACGTCTTCGTTGCGGATACTGAGAACAACCGTTGTCAGAAATTCACCACGAGCGGCGACTTCGTCTGCGCGTGGGGGTCTCTTGGCTCGGCAGAAGGGTTGATGAGACAGCCCGCGGGTATATGCGTGGACGGCTCCGGCTATGTCTACGTAGCTGAGAGAAGCAACCACCGCGTCCAGAAGTTCCAGTCGGCGCCATAGGAGGAAGCGATGAGAAGGGCTATTATCCTTTTAGTTGCGATGATAATGTTCGGCGTGTCCATCCCTTCATGCGGGGAGTCGCCATACGCATATGGCATCCACTTCTGGAGGGAGGGTGCCAACATAGATGCTTTCTCCGGCAAGCCGGGGTGGATTCTTTTCTTTGAGGACATCAGCAGCTACAGCAGCATCAACCTGGACAAATATAAGGACGCTTTGAAGGAAGGGCATACGGTCATCGTTCGGCTGAACTACCAGGGCGGCGATGAGCCTCCGCCTGCGGCGGAGACCGATCAGTTCGCCGGCCAGTGCGCCTACTTCGTGGACAAGCTGAAAGACTACGCACACATCTTCGTGTACGCCAACGAGAACACTGTAAGTACACAGTACAAGAACGCGTATCTGACCGCCAGGTATGCTATACATGTGGCGAACCCGTATGGGTATTGGGTGCCGGGGGCGCCCTACGGCGAGAATGAGATCATCTTATACGCAGGCGATTTTTGCGATGGCTTTGCCTCTCATAGCCAGAGCAGTTACGAGAGCGTGGCCGGCGCACTTGACAGCACCACGCCGGCAGGCAAGACGAAGCCGATCTACATTACGGAGATGTGCGGCGACCCTCCGAATCCGCCGGACCTGATACGGAACACCTACCGCTCCATTCGGGACTGGAACAAGACGCACGCGCATCAGGTGGAAGCAGGGCTGCGATTTGTCTTCTTCGAGTACTACCAGGAAAGCTCGTCGCTGCTCCTCGAGCCCATGCAGAGCGGCGACTTCGAGGATGCCGCGGCGGAGGTCGAGTGCGCCAACTCCTTTGCGAACCCGTACGTCGCGATCTCCAGCGTGAATGCCGCCGCCGCGAGCGAAACCAGTGCTACTATAACGTGGACGACCGACGTGGCCTGCACCGGACAGGCAGAATACTGGAAAGCCGGAGATCAGCAGCAGAAGCTGAGCGCTTTCTATGGCACGAACACGACCAGCCACTCCGTCGCTCTTACGAACCTGGAGCCGGGAGCGACGTATCAGTACGTGCTCAAGAACTATGTTTCTCCACGCCCGCTCACTTTGAGCAAGGTTTACAGCTTCGAGCAGCTAGGCCCTGGGACGGGTACTATCACGGGCTACGTGAAGTCCTCGACCGGCACGGCAATAGACAAGGCGAAGGTTACCCGGTCTCCAGGCGGCTACTATGTCTACACTGCGTCGAACGGATCTTACACCATGAAGGGCGTCCCGGCTGGCAGCTACACGCTTACCGCTTCGGAGCCAGGTATGCAGACAGTCCGAGCGACCGCTGCCGTTACGGCAGGCGGGACGACCACCGCAAACTTCGCGGCGCAGTTGAAGACCAATCTACTCAGCAACGGCGGCTTCGAGAGCGGAAGCCAGGCTTCCTGGACGGGCTACGGCGATGGGATGGTGACGGTTAACGGGACCTGGACCTACGGTCCCACGCCGCCCCATACCGGCAGCTGGTTTGCCGGCCAGCAAAAGAACAACGGTTCCAGGAACGGCGGCCTCTACCAGCAAGTGGCTGTGACCAGCGGCCAGACATATACCGCTAGAGCGTTCTCCAGGGTGGAGCGGGAGAATTGCCCGTGGGGAGAGACATACAACCGCCTCGGGGTAGAAAAATCAGGCGGCACCGATCCGAACTCAGGCTCAGTCGTTTGGACTTCGAGGGACTATCCGTATGTGCATGACTACGGCGAATGGCGGCTGCAGACGCAGACCTTCACGGCCATGGGTTCGTATGCGACGGTGTTCATAGATTACAAGGAGCTCGCCACGGCCGGCCGGAAGATAGACTGCTTCGATGACGTTGGGCTTTTCGGCTCGGACACGTCCGCTGTCTCGTGCAGCGACGTCAGCACGGCGAAAAGCCAGGCCGACGGCACAGTTGTATCTCTGAGCGGGTGCATGGCCACCAGCGGCTCCTCGGATTTCACAGACAGGTTCTACATAGAGGACGCGAACCGGACGTCGGGAATCATGGTCTACACATCAAGCTCCCCGTGGATGGTCTCTGAAGGTCAGAAGGTCGACGTCGTTGGCACGATGACCACGATCGGCGGGGAGAGGGCCATTACAAACGCCGGCATCTCGATGGCCCCTGGAACTGTGCTTGACCCGATAGGGATGGTGAACCGCTCGATTGGCGGCGCGGACTACAAGTACAACGCTGGGACGGGCGCCGGGCAGAGAGGCATAACCGACGGCTTTGGCCTGAACAACGTAGGCCTGTTCATCACGACAACCGGCCGGGTGCAAAGCACAGGTTCGGGCTACGTCATGGTGGACGATGGGTCCGGAGTAGAGATGCGCGTGGACACCAGCCGGGTTTCGAGCCCTCCATCTGCACCGCAGTACGTGTTACTGAAGGGCATATCGGGCCTCTGGGAGTCCGGCGGCAGCTACTACCGCCTCCTCAGGTGCAGGCGAAGTGCGGACTGCCAGGTTGTCGTAGAATAGGAAGACCGCAGCGCGCGGAAATAGGGTATGATGATGAAAAGCCCCGGCAGCGACTGCCGGGGCTTTTCATCGTGTCGTCGCTACAGATGCCTCTACACCTTCTTCTTCAGAATCTCCCGCGCCTTCTCTGCGAGATGCTCGGCGGTCAGGCCGAATTCCTGCATCAATTCCCACGGCTTGCCGGACTCGCCGAACCGATCAGCGACGCCCACCATGTCGAATGCAACCGGCCTCTGCGCCTGGCTGAGGATGGCGCTCGCTATGATGTTCCCGAAGCCTCCTACCTCGTGCTCCTCTGCTGTCAGGACTGCGCCCGTCTCCGCTGCCGCGCGTGCTACCGCTTCGCGGTCGAGTGGCTTGATCGTGTGGACGTTAACCACACGTGTCTCCAGGCCGAAGTCCTCCTTCAGAATATAGGCGGCTCGCATTGCCTCCGGAACCATCGGCCCGCACGCGATAATGGCGAGGTCTTCGTTTTCATTCTTGTAGTCCGAGGCCAGCACGGTCTCGAATGCGTCGATGAACCTATCCCGTGCGCCCCGGTAGCGAATCACGTTTGCCCTTCCGAAGACAAACGGCGTCCGCTCCGTAGTCACGATGGGCGTTGCTTCCCTCGCATACCGGATGTATGTCGGACCGACGATCTCTCTTATGGCGAAGCACATTGCGCGCTCTGTTTCGAGGCTGTCCGCCGGGGCGAGCACCTTCATATTCGGTAGTATGGACATGAGCGCGATCTCTTCGAGGGCCTGGTGGGTTGCGCCGTCCGGGCCGACTGAGATGCCGCCGTGTGCGCCGGCGATTTTCACATTTAGGTTCGGGTAGCAGATGCTCGTGCGGATTTGATCCCAGCATCTGCCTGCCGCGAAGACCCCGTAGGTGCCCGCGATCGGGATTTTGCCCTCCTTCGCGAGGCCGGCCGCGACCTCCATCATGTCCTGCTCCGCGATGCCGACGCTGAATACACGATTCATGCGCTCGGCATTGCTCTTCTCGAAGTCCGTGATGCAGATCGAGTTCGAGATGTCCGCGTGCAGGGTTACAACTCGCTCGTCATCGCCGCACTTGGCGAGGCTCCTACCGAATCCCATGCGGGTGGGATCTATATCCGCTTTCATCCGGTCTTCCGCGTTCCACCAGTAATCGCGCGAGAATCTCGGCAGATTCTCGCGGGTTTTCTTGGCCACTTCTGCAGCCCGAGAGGCTGCGTAACCCAGCAGTTCGTTCAGTCTATCTTGGGAAATCGTGGGGGGCAGAAGCTCCTTGATGGCTGTCTCGAATTGCTCCTTCTTGGGTGCGACGCCGTGCCAGCCGGCCTGGTCCTCCATGAAGGAGACCCCTTTCCCCTTTATGGTGTTCGCAATGATTACTGTGGGTTTGCCCTTGGTGGTCTTTGCTTCCTCGAAGGCTGCGATGATCTGCGGGATGCTGTGGCCGTCTATCTCGATCACGTGCCATCCGAACGCGCGGTACTTATCGGCGATGGGCTCGATGTTCATGACGTCCTTCGTCCAGCCATCAATCTGGAGCCTGTTCCGGTCAACCACGGCGCAGAGGCTGTCGAGAGTGTAATGGCCGGCCGCCATCGCCGCTTCCCAGATGCTGCCTTCTTGCTGCTCGCCGTCGCCCATGATACAGTAGACCCTGTGGGAGGCGCCGTCGAGTCGCGCGGCGAGCGCCGCTCCTACCGACACCCCCAGGCCCTGTCCGAGCGAGCCACTCGATATCTCAATCCCGCAGAGCTCGAGGGAGTTCGGATGTCCCTGGCACGGGCTGCCAAGCTGCCGGAGGCACATTGCTTCCTCGATTGGGAAGTAGCCTGCTCGCGCGAGGGTGACGTACAGCGCCGGCGCCTTGTGGCCCGCGGACCAGAATACTCTGTCGCGCCCGTCCCAGCACGGATCGTCCGGTCGGTGGTTCAGTGTATGGAAGTACAGCACGGCGGCTACGTCTATGATGGAAAGTGTCCCGCCTGGATGCCCGGTCGTCGCCGCATAGATGGAAGCAATGTCGTAGGCCCGAAGCTCCTGCGCGATTGCCTCCAGCCTGCGGATTTCGTCCTGGGACACGGTGGTTTCAAGCTGTTCCAATCCCATTTACTCTCCCCCTGTGTTTCTGATTACGCTCGCGGTCTGCGTTCGTTGCATCATAGGTTACTATTCTACCTGCGAAGTTGAACACCCTCCTGTGTGGGTCTTGCGCAGCGGTGAAGTCCGAGGTTTGCGGGCCTCGACGGATTCGCCACTGTGGGCCGCTCGAGTAGGGTGACTCTATCTGCCCATCAGTTTGCTGATGATGAGCATCTCCAGGCCTTCATAATCCCGTGCGGCGCGGAGCGCCTCGACCTCCGCGTCATCAATCGAGCGCGCGACGGCAAGGAGGTTCTCGAAAATGCGCTTGCTGTTCGCCAGATGCTCGTAGGACTTAGCCTGGGGCTGAGTGCGCATCGCCTTGACGTCGAAGCCGACCATCTCGCCGTTCCGCCCGTATCCGTTTTTCTCCAGAACGCGAACCTGGTTGAATGCGGCCCTCAGGTTTACTGCGCCGAATGCCTTGTCCTCGTCGAACTTCATGCCGTTCTGATCGTTGAGGTGCACGCCCCACAGCTTCTTATGCCAGAGGGCGTATGCCATCTCCTCCGACGGGTCGAGACCGGCGAGCCAGCAGTGTGCGCTCTCGATCAGTGCGCCCACGCGGCTCGGGTCGTCCGTCCGGTAAGCCAGCCCGATGAAATGCCCGACCGTCGGACAGTACGCCTGATCCATCGGCTCATTCGGCTTCATTTCGCCGAGGATTCTGATGTCCTTGTCGTGCGCCAGCAGGGCGTTGAGATAATCGAGAAGCCGCCCTATCATGGCGACGGAGTCCTTCGACTCCCGGATGTACGTGCCCTCACGGGCCGGCCAGAGCACGATATTCTTCGTGCCGAGCATGTTCGCGATGTCAATCGTTCTCAGTGAGCGCTCGAGGGCATACTTCCGGTCCTCAGCCGAATTGGAGGTGACTGCGCCATCAATCGTGCGTGGATCTTCCCAAAGCCTGGGCGCTACGAACTCCGCGACCATGCCGTGATCGTCAAGGATTCTCTTTACCTGAGCGGCGACCGTTTCAGTCGTCGCCGCATCGGCATCGGCGCTCACGACATCATCGTCGTGGAACTGAATGCCGTGGTAGCCTATCTGCTTGAGCTTAGCCACCTTATCGGCGAACGCGATCTCGTCGCGCACCGGTGGGCCGAACGGATCGGCGCCCGTGTGGACGTTCCACGGCCCGGCGGTATATCTATACTGCTTGTACTCAGCCATGTCAGTCCTCCTGATTAGGTTTCATGCTGGCAAAGGATAGTCGGCGGCCTCATAAGGGGATTAGCCGCGCCCCCGGGGTTTACCTCCTTAGGCCGGGAGGCCCTAAGGGATCGGGTGATTCGCTACCGGCTCGGCGTCAGGTAGAATGTCAAGTTGCTGCCAGGCTGACAATCACAAGTGCGGCGGCAATCAATTGTGTCATGGTTTGGTCAATCTCCTTGTGTTGTAGGTATCAGAGTAAGCCTGAACTTCTCTCCGAAAGGCGTCCGGCCCTTCACCTCGAAGGTGATCGTTACCTCGGTCGGCTCCGTCAGACCAGCCGGCGCGAGGTGGAGTTCACTCACGGCCAGCGAGCCGAGATGCGGCACGGCAGACGGCAGTGGATATACCATCTTTTTGCTGCCTCGCCAGGCGGTGACATAGACTTTCCCGGATACTTGCGGTCTTGAAGGCGGCAGCAGCTCCGCCAAGCCCAGGTTCGTCAGCTCGACTTCCGCGCGAACGGGCTGATCCGCGCGAACTTCGACGGTTTGGCCTTTCTTGACTAAAACCCACTTTCCATCGGCATCCAATACTCGGACGGCATCGAAGGCCGCATCGAGATATTTCGGCGGGTTGGTACCGTTGCATGGCGTGTCTCCGACGGCGATCAGCGGACAACCGGCTGAAGTTGTGCCCATGCCGGCGGTCTTCAAGCCCGGCGCGCGGCGCGCGTCAATCGCCTTCCAGAACTCGTCCTTTGCAGCGTCGTAGATGCCCGTGACGCCGTCGGGATGCAGGTCGCGGTCAATCTCGATCCAGTAGTCAATCGGCTTGGCGTCGGGGCCGTTCAGAAACCCGGCGGCCTGCTTCCGAATTGCTTTGCTGACCGGCCGGTCCGAGCCGTCGGGGTTGATGATCCCGAAGTCGCTGTTCTCGTGGCACCGGAACCCGCCGGGATACCACCAGAAGAAGACTCCATCCGCTCCGCTGGCGATCAGCATGCGGTAGAAATCCCGGCAGTAGTCTGCCTGGAAGTGGAGGAGTTCGGGCGGGGATTCCATGCGGCCGATCTCCCACACGCTTTGCCCCACTTCGGCCCAAACCATTGGCTTTCCAGGGGCGACACAGCGTGCGTACTCGAACTCGAACCAGCCGGACTTGACCCGCTGCCAGTCGCCGATCTGCCCGTAAGCCTCAGGGCCGAGGAAATCCACTCCGCCTGCCAGATATGGAAAGTCATACGGAATGCGTCCCCCCCAGCGGAAGGTCGGATCTCCGGCGCCCGCCATTCGGAAGCTTACCAGGTGGTTTGGATCAATGCTGCGCACGAGCCTTCGGGCGGAGCTGTACTTCTTGTATAGGAGGGTATCGAGGAATCTTCGGTATGCCGCGACCATCCGCCTCCAGTCTCCATCGGCATCCGTCTGCTCGTGAGATGGATTGGTCACCTTGCCGGACTGATCTCTGGGAACCGGATAGCCCCAGTCCTTCTCAGCGTTCTCGATGCTCTCGTATCGCTCGACAATCCATTGCTCCCAGGCGGAATCCCACCGTTTCCGCTCATCGTGTGTGCCGAACATCGGCTCCCATGCCAGATCATACGCGAAAATCGTGTCGTTCTCCCAGAGGCGGTAATATTCGATGATGTCGCGCATCTGCGGCCACAGGAAGTCCATCGGTGTGCCGGGGCGAAGCGCCAGGTTCGCCTTCAAGCCCAACTTGTCGAGCCGCCTGAGCAAATCGAGCAGGTTCTGGTCTCTCGCCGACTCGTGCAAGATGAAGATGCTGACGGAATTCAGGCCCAACTCCTTGATGTGCTCTAGGTCGCGCTCGATAACTTCGGGATCATAGGAGCGCGCGCCAAGCCAGTACTCGAAGTACTCCCAGTCGTCAATGCCGATGCCCGACGACGGCATGTAGTTCACGCCGTGCGCGCGCCAGCGCTTGCCGCGAAGCACGAAATCGCCGTTCTTTACCGTGACGAATTCCTTTTCCTCCTTTGGCCGCCAGATGTGAACGTCGTGCGCGACGCGGTCAATGACTTTCCCGTTCTCGACGATCTCAGCGGTGGCGATGAAGCCGCCGTCGGGCCATCGGTCGGGCTTCCAGGTATCGGCGACTATATCTCGCTCGCCGGGTCTCATGTCGAGCGGCCACTGGCGTGTCACTGCGCACTTGCCCGTCTTTGTATCAACGAGCGTCACCTGCGCCGTGACGCCGGGGTGGCTGTGATCGCTCAGATTGATTGCCTGGAGACCGAGCTTGATCTCCTGGTCGTCGAAGTACGTGTAGAAACTCGTGCCGCCGTCAACTAGAAACACGCCGTTCCTGATGCGCTCGGCGATCTGCCGCACCATCCGAAGCGCCGCAGGTGTCTTGTACCACTTGGAGTCGCCAATTCCGAAAGACGCCCAGATTCCACCTTTGTACTCGCCCTCTGTGTTCACGAAGATGGTTGCCGGGGCGCCGCACCAGTTCCCTGCCTTCGTGTCCGCCTCGAGAAGCGGTATCCAGCGCCACGGCGAGCCTTTGTCGAAGCCGGCTCCGCGCGGCCTCGGCTGCGCCGAGCGCATGACGGACGGCATTGCCACCGGGCCATCCGATACTAAAACCTGGTCACGCCGGACCTTCAAGCCGGCGGCATTCGTGATGTCGAAGAATTTGTAGCCGGGGGATAGCGTATCTAGAACAGGAACGTTTTTCGCGGCCAGGTATTCGTCGTATTCGGGATTCACGCCTGCCGTCCCGATCGGGCCAATCCAGTACTCATGCTTCCCTCCGAGGCAGCCGGAGATCAGCCCGACGGTCAGGCGTTCGGCGTTTTCGGGATTGAGGCAGTCGCCCTGGCCTCCACGCTTCGGATTGCTCTCGTAAAACCGGAAATCCTTCGGCTCGAGGATGTACTGCTTCCACTCAGCGAAAAGAGGCACGACGGCGATCCAGCGCGAGCCGTCTTTCTCCATCCACTCCACGCTGAGCTGCTTCGTCCTCGCATCACCTTTTGCCGAGAAGACGGTCAGCGTGTGCCCCTTCGGGAAGGGATTCTCGATTTTCGGGGACAGGAAGGTGTCCCAGCCCCGCAGGTTTGGGATGAACACGCGGAGCGCACGTGAGCCGCCGGGAGGCCCGTCGGCAACTGTTTCATGGGATGTTGGATTCTGCATGGTGTCGCTCGATCGCTGCCAGCCCGAGATGCCGTCGGGGCTGAAGCCAAACAGCACATTCTCCGGCAAGCGGCCTGCCTTCTCTCGCTGGTACTGCTCGCGGTCAATCCACCCTCCGCCTGCTCTCATGAGCGCGCTCTGCCAGACCGGGGTCTTCAGCGCGATGATGTTCCCGCCCTGGCTGAGGTAATTGTCTATCGGACGGCCTGACTTCGCCGGAAGCGTTGATGCGTTTGGGAGGACGAGCAGGTCGAACTTGTCCTTGGCGATTGCTCGCGGGTCACACAAATGCGCGGCATCCAGCTCCGACACCGTGTAGCCGGCCTCTTGGAGTTGAACGGACAGCGCGTCAACTAGCGCAGGGTCCTCTCCGGGCATGTTTGTTCTGGCGAGCGCTGCCGTGCATTCTCGCGCATGGCCCTGGTTGAGGCAGGTAAACAGAAGCGCTGACGCCAGGCACGCTGCCGGTAGAATCCTTTCCAGGTTGAACACAGCGAGTTTATCCCCTTCCCGAAACGTACTTTTGCTGGGCGCCGCAATGGCAAACAATAGCCTATTCTACCCGTATGCGCCGATGCCCTGCCCAGTCGGCATGGCGGACAGGATTTTGGTGTGAGGAGGTCGAAATTGCTAAATGGGCGCATGGACTTGCTCATGCGCTCTGCCGGTATTCTCACAGGAGGTCTCTCGACATGACAAGGCATCGGTGTGTGGTCAGCCGGCGGCGGTTTCTCCAGGCTGCTGGAGGGACGGCGGCTTGCCTGATGCTTTTTCCGCTTTCGGAGTCGGTTCTGGCTGCAGGGCCGATTAGCATAACGCCCATCTTCCCGAAGAGCAAGGCTAGGGTCACTCTGGTCTTCAGCCACATGCCTCCGGGAACTCCCACCTGGCCCACGAAGGATTACGACTACGCAGGCCGCGCTAAGGAGTTGACGGCCAGGCTCGAGGCGGCGTGTCCCGGAATCGCTTTTACAGTAAAGACGGCGCACGATGCGGACGAGGCCCAGGCGATCCTGAAGGAGTCCGGCGACGTTGACGGCTATCTGGTCTACGCGCTCGGCCTCCATACCGGCGTGCCGGCTCATATGATAGGCAGCGGGAAGCCGGTCGTTCTTGTGGATGACCTGTTCGGCGGGACGCACGAGGTGCTGCAGGCGACCGGCATCGCTAGGCGCGAGAACTTGCGGGTGGTGACTGTGTGCTCGTCCGACTTCCAGGATGTAGTTTCTGCAGCGCGCCTGTTCGAGGTCATAAGGGCCATGAAGGAGTCCACAATCCTCGACGTTACAGATCGCGACGTCGCCAATGCCGCCGAGCGGATCAAGGCCCTTCTCGGCGCTAACGTGGCCCGCATCGGCTCTGAGGAGCTGGCATCTTATTACTCGAAGGCAGACGAGCGCGAGGCTGAGAAGTGGGCCGACTTCTGGATTTCGCAGGCAAAGAAGGTAGTAGAGCCCACGCGCGCGGAGATCGTCAAGTCAGCCGGAATGTACCTCGCGCTGAGCCGGGCCGCCGCCGATAAGCACGCCGACGCGGTGACTGTGGATTGCCTGGGGATGTCCTACTCCGGGCGGATGAGCGCCTATCCGTGCCTTTCCCACTTCCAGATGAATAACGACGGCGGCGCCGGCGTGTGCGAGGGCGACTTGAACTCGACCTGCGCTCAGCTAATGATGCGCTATCTGACCGGTCGGCCCGGATTCGTCTCCGATCCGGTGATTGATACGTCGAAGAGCGAGATTGTCTACGCCCATTGTGTCTCCACGAACCGTGTCTTCGGCCCGAAGGGAAAGGCAAATCCGTACATCATCCGATCCCATGCGGAGGATAACAAAGGCGCTTCGATTCAGTCGCTTCTGCCGGTGGACAAGATCGTGACCACGCTGCAGATGAATGCGAAGAGCAGGCGCATGGTCATCCACACCGGCAAGACTACGCGAAACCTGGATGAGCCGAAAGCGTGCAGAACGAAGCTCGCGGCAAGGACCGACGCCGAGCGCATCCTGAGCAATTGGGATAGCCATGTCGCTGCCTGGCACCGCGTCACTATTTACGGCGACTGGCGCAAGCAGGCGCTCAACCTCGCCCGCCTCCTGGGCATCGAGGCCTTCGAGGAGGATAAGGCTGGGTAGCGGACTGGCAGGAGCGCGGGCAATGGGCGTATAATTGTGCGTAAACTGACTAAGGAAGGGACTTGAACGATGGCCGACAAGTACCGAGCGGAATGTGAATTGCTGGCTGAGCGGCTTAAGGGCCGCGGCCTGGATGTCGGGAAGATCAAATCGCGGCTGAAAGGCCAGAAGATCGAGACGCCGTCGTGGGGATACTCGGATTCCGGCACGCGGTTCGGCTCATACCATCAGGCCGGCTCGGCGGTCACAATCGAGGAGAAAGTTGCCGATGCTGCGCAGGTGCACAGATACACCGGAGCTGCGCCGTCGGTCGCCGTGCACGTGCTCTGGGACTTCCCGAACGGCCTCGCCGACTGCAAGGGGCTCGCATCCTACGCCGAATCCCTTGGCCTCAGGATCGGCGCGATAAACCCGAACGTCTTCCAGGACAGGGACTACGCGTTCGGGAGCATCACAAACGAGGATCCCGCCGTTCGGAAGAAGGCCGTGGATCACATGCTCGACTCAATCGAGATAGGGAAGGTCCTCGGCTCTGAGTTACTCTCGCTCTGGTTTGCGGACGGCACGGATTACCCTGGCCAGGGCGATTTCCGCCGCCGGAAGCAGTGGGCCGCCGAGTGCCTCAAGGCCGTTTACGACGCGATGCCGGCGAACATGCGGATGCTCATCGAGTACAAGCCCTTCGAGCCGGCTTTCTACCATACCGACGTCGCCGACTGGGGGATGTCTTACGTCCTGTGCGAGAAGTGCGGGCCGCGAGCGCATGTTTTGGTTGATCTGGGTCATCACCTGCAGGGCGCGAATATCGAGCACATAGTTGCCTTCCTGCTGGATGAGGAGCGGCTGGGAGGCTTCCATTTCAACAACCACAAGTACGCGGACGACGACCTGACCGTGGGCTCGGTCAATCCCTACGAGCTTTTCCTGATCTACAATGAGCTTGTGAAGGCGGAGGATGCACCGAACGCGAATCCGCCGGTTGCGTACATGGTGGATCAAGCCCACATTACCAAGTCCAAAATAGACGCGATGATCCAGACGATCGAGCGCATCCAGGCCGCCTACGCGAAGGCGCTGTGCGTTGACCGCGGCAGGCTCCGGCAGGCGCAGGCCGGGAAAGACATCGTAACCGCCGAGAACTGCCTGATGGAGGCGTTCAACACGGACGTCTCGCCCCTGTTGAAGGTCGTGCGCGAGGAAATGGGCCTCGACCCCAACCCGCTGGACGCGTTCCGGGCGAGCGGCTACTGGGATAAGGTCAGCCGCGAGCGCGGGAGCCGGACTGTCACCGGCGGCGGCCTTGGCGCGTAGCCGCGCCCAGGTGTTTCTAACCCTGGGCCGTGGCTCATGCTCATCCAAAGTATTCTGGATTCATCAGGCGGAGCGTTCACGTTGGTCAGAGTTTTGTCTGTAATCCTGGCATGCGTGGTGGTATGTTTCCACCCGATATGTGTCATAGCGGAGGCTGATCGAGTCGTGTCCCGGATACCTCGCCCGGAGCATCCCAGGCCGGATTTCCGGCGCAAGGCCTGGCAAAACCTGAATGGTGAATGGCAGTTCGCCATTGATCCCTTGAAGACCGGCGTGGCTCTGGGCTGCAAGAGCGGCGTTGAGCTTCCGCTGCAAATAACGGTTCCCTTCTGCCCGGAGAGCAAGCTGTCCAGGCTGGGACGGACGGAGTTCCTCGACGCGGTCTGGTACAGGCGGAAGTTCACTGTAAACAAGGAGCTTCGGGGACGGAGGCTTCTGCTTCACCTCGGCGCTGTGGACTACGATGCCACGGTCTGGGTGAACGGCAAGAAAGTCGCGCATCACAAGGGCGGCTACACGCCCTTCAGCGCCGATATCACTAATGCGGTGAATATGGACGGGGAGAACGAGGTCGTTGTTTACGCGGTGGATGATCTTCGCTTGACCCTCCAGCCGTCGGGTAAGCAGTCTCACTCGCTGCATTCAGAGGGGTGCATGTACACTCGGACAACCGGCATCTGGCAGACGGTTTGGCTGGAGTCAGTGCCCAGGATCCGCATCTCTTCCCTGACGATTCGCCCTCATGCCGCAAATGCGCGCGTCTCGATAGAGGTGACCGTGCTTGACCCCAAGGACGGCTTGACCCTGGAAGTGCGCGCACTTGCGGATGGCAAGGCAGTCGCCCGCACGAGGCTCGACCCGGCTCGCGAGCGCAACATTGTGGCTCTGGCGATTCCTAAGCCGGTCCTGTGGCAGCCGGGGAAGCCATATCTGTACGATCTGAGAGTTCGACTGCTCGATCGCGGGAAGGTTGCCGATGAAGTGTTGTCCTACTTCGGCCTGCGCGATGTGCGCATCGAAGGAGACCGCATACTTATCAATGGCAAGCCGGTGTTCCTGCGGCTGGTGCTTGACCAGGGCTACTGGCCCGACGGGATCTACACCGCGCCCTCGGATGCCGAGCTTAAGGCGGATATCGAGCGCAGCATGGCGGTTGGCTTCAACGGAGCGCGGCTGCATCAGAAGGTGTTCGAGCCGCGGACCCTCTACTGGGCGGACAAACTGGGCTACCTCGTATGGGCCGAATTCCCGGATTGGGGCTGCTCTGTACGGTCGCATCGGGTGGCGAGGGAGAACTTCCTCCGTGAGTGGAGGGAGGTCCTCCTCCGCGACAGGAACCATCCCTCGATCGTGGCATGGACGCCGTTCAACGAAACGCGTCCCGACGAGGACCGGTATGCGCCGGCCTTCATACGCGAGATCTACGATTTGACGAAGCGCCTCGATCCGTCCAGGCCCGTCGTGGACACGAGCGGCTACACGCACGTCAAGACGGACATCTGGGACCTGCACGACTACAACCACAATCCGGAGACCTTTTCCGAGCGATACGATAGGTTTGGCAGAGACCCGAAGACGGCGACCCTGCCGGGCAGGCGGCCCGACCTCGAGCCTCTTTATGCTGGGGAGCCAGTCGTCATCAGCGAGTTCGGCGGCGCGTGGTGGAATCCCGGCCGGAAGGACAACCGGGTGTGGCGTTACGGCGACCGGCCGGCGGACGAGCAGGCATTCGTAGCGAGGTTCACCGCTATGACGAAGGCGCTTCTGGACAACCCGCACATTGCAGGATTCGGCTACACGCAGCTCACGGATGTGGAGCAGGAGGTCAACGGCCTGTATACCTACGACCGGAAGCCGAAGTTCCCGCCCGAAGCCCTCAAAGCAGCCGTCGCCCGGAAGGCCGCGATCGAGAAGTAGGTCAGCGGGGGCCCTCGATCCACTGCGTCCTCAGCCCTATGCGCCTGACTCGTGTATGATGTCCAGCAGCTTGTTCAAACCTCCCTGCACATCTCCGCCGAGGTGCAGCCTGATGAGCGGCCGTCCTTTGTCCCGGAGCGCGATTGCGTCGCCCAGCGCCTGCGCCTGCTTCAGTGTGGAGAACCCATAAGTCTCCCCTGGAATGGGCACGTCCTCTGGATCGTCAGCGGTGAACTGGATGAAAATCCCGCTGTTCGGGCCGCCTTTATGGAGCTGGCCTGTGGAATGTAGGAATCGCGGCCCATATCCCAGAGTCGTGGCGGCGTTGAAGGCATCGCGGAGGCAGCCGCGCATGCACTGGAGGGCGCAGTCCACGGCCGGGGTTCTCTGCGTGAAGCTCATCAGCGCGAAGTAGTTCCCCGGCTGGAACAAGTCCAGGTAGGCCGTCAGGTATGAGAGCAAAGAGTTGCCCGCCTCGCCGCCGGAGGCCCGGATTCCGTCCAGAACCGCCTTCATCTTGGGGTCGCAGTACAGCTTGATGCCCGCCTCCTCCAGTATCGGCGCCTCCTCAGGAAGCCGTCCCTTCTCCTGAAACTGGTTGAGCAGGCGGCTGGTGTTGTCCTTGCTTTCCTTAACATTCGGCTCATCGAAGGCGTTCACGCCCAACAGGGCGCTTGCGACTGCGGTGGCAACCTCCCAGCGGAAATACTCCTTTCCCAGGTCGTATATGTCGTCGAGGCCGATCCGAATGACCGGATGCCCGGCCTCCTCCAGCGTGCGTACCCTGGCATCGAGGTCCTGGTCGCGCGATCCATCCAGCCGAAGATATACGAACAGCCTGTCATCGCCGTAGCGCTCCGGCTCGGCGATGAGCTCTCCGTCTACCGGCACTATCCCTCTGCCGAGCTTTCCGGTGCTTTCGGCTGTGAGCTGCTCGACCCAGGACCCGAAGCTGGCGATCTCGGGGGATAGAATCAGGGTCAGCTTGTCGCGGCCCAGCATCGCAAGCTCGGCGATCGCCGCGCCCAGAGCCACTCCCGGATTCTCTGATAGGGGAGCATTGGCGGAGCATCTCTCCGCCATGTCCGATGCTCGATCCAGGAGGCGCTTGATGTCCGCGCCGATAACCGCCGCCGGCGCGAGGCCGAAGTACGACAGCGCCGAATAACGCCCGCCGATATCCGGGAAGTTCAAGAACGCCCGGCGGAAGTGCTTGTCGGATGCTTCCTTCTCCAACGGACTGCCCGGATCGGTGATGGCGACGAAGTTCTCGCCCGCTCGGTCCTGCTTTTCTGCCGCTAACCTCTCATAGAAGTAGCGGTAGGCCGAGAGCGTCTCAACAGTCGTCCCGGACTTCGTGGACACGATGAACAGAGTGGTTTTGGGATCAATCTTCGCATGTACCTCAAGAACCGCGGCTGGAACCGTGCTGTCCAGGACCATCAGGTCCGGCTGGCCTTCTCGAACGCCGAATGTCAGCCGCGAGACCTCAGGGCTCAGGCTGCTGCCACCCATGCCCATCAGAACGGCATGAGTGAACCCTGCCTGCCTGATCTCTTCGGCGAATCGGGTGATCTCGTCCGCGCGCACCTTCATTGGCTCGACAAAATTCAGCCAGCCAAGGCGGTTGCTGATAACCTTATCTCCCTCAGGGCCTTGTTTCCATAGGCTTGCATCCTTTTCCCACAGCCGGGCGGAGAATGCCTGCCTGCTCAAGGCATTGAGCGTGCGTGCAACTCGAGATTCGCAGCCGCCGAGGCGGAAGGTCTGGTTGTCTTGAATCAGTCCCATAACTATCTCCTGCTTGAATAACCATGGCAGTTTACCACATCGCCGTTTGGCTTGACAACAGACCTGAAGCGGGGCAATGCCGAAAGTCCCGGGGGCGTGTCAGCCCTTCGCGACGGGCTGCTTGACGACCCGCTTCGCCATGCGCTGCTTCACCGTGGCGTCGGTCACCACTCCGATAAGTATCACGGCGCCGATGACGGCGAATTCCCAAGCCGGGGAGATCTCCACGAGGATGATTCCGTTGTTCATGACCCGCATAATGCTCGCGCCGATGATGATTCCGAGCACAGTTCCTTCGCCGCCTCGCATCGAGACGCCGCCAAGGACAGCCGCCGCAATCGCATAGAGTTCGTAAGCCTGGCCTGTGCTCGCTGGCTGAACGGAGTTGGTGTAGGTCGCATAGAGGATTCCGGCAAGACCCGCAAGGACCGCGCATACCAGGTATGAGGCCGTCTGCATCCGATCCACCTTCACGCCGGAGTAGCGAGCGGCGTCGGGATTGCGGCCGATAGCGTACAGATATCGCCCGTATACCGTATACCGCATGAAGAAGTGAGCGATAATGGCTACCACCGCCAGAACTATCACCGGGATCGGAATGCCCAACTCGGTGCCTGGGATGCTTGCCGAGCCGATGCCCAGCGCGCGGAACGACAGGAATCGGTTGCCGAAGCCCATCGTGGCATCCTGAGTCAATCGCCTAGCCAGTCCGCGGAAGATCAGCATGGTGCAGAGCGTGACGATGAAGGGCTGGAGCTTGAGCTTCGTCACGAGTGCCCCGTGAGCCAGGCCGATGATGATGCATACGCCGAACGCCGCGAGGCCTGCGAGCATGGGCGATACCCCATGCGTCGAAACCAAGAGCGAGACTAGCAGTCCTGTGAACGCGATCACGGAGCCGACCGAAAGGTCTATCCCGCCGGAGAGTATGACAATGCCTTCCCCTATAGCGAATATCGAGAGAAGAGCGATCTGGCGCGTGAGGTTCTCGATGTTAACCGGATTGATGAACCTATGCTTGCTGAAGTAGTCAATGGCTACGCAGAGAACCAGCAGCAGGAGAATCATCCCGGTGATCTTCTTCATTCAGTTCCCCCGGTTGCGAGGCGCATTATACTTTCCTCGGTCATCTCGTCGTGCGAAAGGATGCCTTTCTGCCGACCCTCGTGAAGCACAAGGGCCCTGTCCGCCAGCCCGAGTATCTCTTCCATCTCGGATGATATCATAATCACGGCCACTCCTGAATCCGCCAGCCTGCGTATCAGGTTGTAAACCTCGCTTTTCGAGCCGACGTCTATGCCCCTCGTCGGTTCGTCCAGGATCAGGATTCTCGGTTCGAGAGCAAGCCATTTCGCCAGTGCGACCTTCTGCTGGTTGCCGCCGGACAGGAACTCGACGTTCTGCGATATGCTTGGGGTGCGTATGTCCAGCGCATGCACCTGCCTCTCAGCGAGCTCCGCTTCTGCCCGGCTGTCGAGCATTCGGCGGCCGGAGTAGCAGAACTTTGGCAAGGAGACGTTCTCTTTGAGGGCCATTCCGAGGATCACCCCGAGGTACTTCCGGTCCTCGGGGACCATCCCCATCCCGTGGCGGATTGCGTCGAGCGGGCTGCCGATTTCGACCGGTCGTCCGGATATGAGGATTTCGCCTGAGTCAGCGCGAACGGGCTCGATGCCGAACAGGCACCTGGCGAGCTCGGTTCTCCCAGCGCCGACCAGCCCAGCCACTCCCAGTATCTCCCCCTCATTGACCGAAAAATTGAACTGTCCCAGGCAGCCTGGCGGACGAAGATTGTGCACCTCCAGAGCGGGCTGGCCGCGAGTCTTGCCGGCATCCGGAAAGAACCGGGAGATATCGCGCCCGACCATGAGCCGCACCATGTCGTCTCTCCGCATCCGCCCACGATCGAGCTCGCCGACGCGGCGTCCATCGCGCAGGACGACGGCTCGGCCGCAGATTTCCTCAACCTCGGCCAGGCGATGGGAGATATAGATCATGGACACGCCCTGTTCCCGGAGGCGGCGCATCAGCGAGAAGAGCGTTGCGGCCTCGCGAGGGGAGAGCGAGCTTGTCGGCTCGTCCAGGACCAGGATTCGCGCCGACATGGACAGGGCCTTCGCTATCTCGACGAGCTGCTGCTGGCCGGGCGATAGACGCTCCACGGACGTTGTTAGGGCTGCGGTGATCCCGACAGTTCTTGCGACTTCGCCTGCCTGTTCCATCAGCCGACGATGCTGCACCAGGCGGAGGGGTGTGACGGCTGGTTCACGACCCAGGAGTATGTTCGAGGCGATATCCAGGTTCCCGGCGAGGTTCAATTCCTGGTGAATGGCGGAGATTCCGAGGGCGAGCGAGTCCTGAACCGAGGAAATCCTCACGGGCCTTGAGTCGAGCAGAATTTCGCCCTCATCGGCGGGGAAGATGCCCGCCAGTATCCTGATGAGTGTGGACTTTCCTGCGCCATTCTCCCCGATGAGGCCGCAAATTTCCTGCGGATATAGCTCGAAGTCTACGCGGTCGAGAGCGGTCACTCCGGGGAATCGCTTGGTTATGCCCTTCATCTGAAGCAGGAGAGCCGGGCGCCGCTCCCCTGGCGCGGTATTCTCCAACTACTTCTTCCCGATGCGTTTATTCAGCTCGGCCCAGAACGCATCCACGTTGCTCTTGTTGATCACCTTCACCGGGATGTCAATTATCTTGTTCTCTGGTATTCCAGCGTCTTCGCCTCGTGCGAGTGCGCCAAGCACCCGCGTGGATTGATATCCGAACTCGTACGGCTGCTGGACTACCGTGGAGGAGATCACGCCGTCCTTCACGGCCTGCAGGGTTCCCTGTTCCTCATCGAAGCAGACGATCTTGACCTTGCCCTGCTTGCCGGCCGCCTTGACCGCCTCTGCGATAGCCGGGCCGTTGTAGCTCCAGAGCCCCATCAGTCCCGCGATGTCGGGATATTTCACCAGAGCGTCTTCAACGTTCGACTTGGCCTTCGCGTGGTCGGCGTTGTCCGTGAGCGTTCCGACGATCTTTATCTTTGAGCCTTTGATGGCATCGAATATGCCCCTGCGCCTTTCAACTGCGTTCAGCGCATCGAGCGTTCCGACGAAAAGCATGACCTTTCCGCCGTTCGGAAGAGCTTTCTTGATCTCCGCGCCTGCCGCCAATCCCGCCTTGTAATTGTCCGTACCGAGGTAGCATAGGCGGTTCGATTCCGGCGCATCAGAGTCGTGGCAGATGAGGTTCACGGATGCGGCTGTCTTGTTGAGGATGTCCGTCTGGTTCGCGGGATCAACCGGGGAAATCGCGATGCCGGTCACGCCTCTGACTACCAGGTCCTCCAGGATGGTCTTCTGCTCGGTTGCCGTTCCCTGAGCGGGCTTCCTCACCAGGCATTTCACGTTGAAATCCTTCTCGCCCTGGCTAACGCCCGCCGCCGCGATCGCCCAGAAGTTCGATACGTTGTTCGTGACAAAGGCAACCAGCGGCTTCTCAGCAGCTTTCTCCTGTGGGGATTGCTTCTTCGCGCAGGATGCCAGAGCGGCCGCAAGGGCGCCCGCCATCAAGACCGCAAGAATCTTCCTCATACAAGCATTCCACCTTCCCAAGGGCGCTGCACGAATCGCTGGCTAGCTGGATTCGCCGCAGCACAGCACAGAATACATTACTTCCCCTCGATGAGAATTCCTGCCGGTCGGCTTGTTAATGCTCACGCAGTGCTGGTATGATATTCCTACGGCTTGAGCAAACGGTATCTAGGAGGCGATTGTAGTGCTTAGTCGAGGAGCCATTTTCTGCCTGAGTCTGGCGGGCATCCTGCTGTCGGCGGCCTGCGTTGGTGCAGCCGGAACTGCGCCGGCGGCGGACGAGACAATCCGAGCCGACGTTCTAGTGGTCGGAGTTACGCCAAGCGGGATTTCAGCCGCCATCGCTGCCGCCCGCTGTGGCTCGAAGGTCGTACTCACCGAGATGAAGGACCACATGGGCGGCATGATGTCCAACGGCCTTGGGCGCACTGACATAGGGCCGAGGAACACTGTGGGCGGAATCTTCCGCGAGTTCATAGACAACGTATACGCCTATTACGTAGAGACCTACGGCCCGGACTCCCAGCAGGTGAAGGATTGCAGCGGCGGCTACCACTTCGAGCCGTCGGTCGCTGAGTGCATATTCAACCGCATGGTCAAGGCGGAGAAGAACATCAGGGTCAAGTATCACTACCGCCCGGACGGCGTGCTCATGTATGGAAATCGCATCCACGGCGTGGACTTCACGGATACGCGGCACAAGAAGCGCGTGCAAATCCGGGCGGGCGTTTTCATTGATGCCACCTATGAGGGAGACATCGCCGCGCTGGCCGGTGTACCATACCGGGTGGGCCGAGAGTCGCGCGAGGAATATGGAGAGGCCTACGCAGGCGCAATCTACCTCGACCATCTCACCAGGATGGTGCTGCCCGGCACTAGCGGCGACGGCGACAGGCGCGTGCAGGCGTACAACTTCCGCCTCTGCCTGACTCGCAATCCGGACAACCGCGTGATGCCTGAAAAGCCCGATAGCTACAACCGCGAGGAGTACATGCAAGTGCTGGACTCCATCAATGCCGGGCGTATAAAGACCGTGCAGGACGTTCTGAACATCGAGCCCATCCCCAATGGCAAGTCGGATACCAACAACATGCCGAAGAGCCTGATATCCACCGACCTCCCTGAAGAGAACTACGATTATCCTGAGGCGAGCTGCGAGCAGCGGGAGAAGATCGTCAAGCGGCACAGGGACTATATCCTCGGCCTGCTGTACTTCCTGCAGAACGATCCGGAGATGCCGGAGGAGCTGAGAAACGAGTGCCGGGAATGGGGATTCGCCAAGGACGAATACCAGGACAACGATCACTTCCCCAGGCAGATTTACGTTCGGGAAGCGAGGCGCATGTGGGGGCTGTATACCTTCTCCACCCATGATGCCCTGCTGGCGCCCGGGAGCCTCCGAACGCCGATTCATTTCGACAGCATTGCCTGCGGCGGGTATCCGATTGACTCGCACGCCACGCGGAAGCGCGAGCCGAGCCACGATACCGCTATGGAGGGGTTTTTCTGGCTCGGCGGTCTCACGCGGCCCTATCAGATACCTTATCGCGTGATGGTGCCTCAGCGCGTGGACGCGCTTCTGGTGACCGGCGCCGTCTCCGCTACTCACCTGGGATTCGGCACGCTGCGCATGGAGCCGGTCTGGATGGCGCTCGGCCAGGCGGCCGGGACCGCGGCGCATCTCGCCAGGAGGTTATATGTCGAGCCGCGCGATGTTCCCGTCAACCGCCTGCAATCATGGCTGGTCGCCGGCAACCAGATATTGACTGCTTTTGATGACATCCAGGGTCCGACCGCCGAGGTCTCGAACGAGCAGTGGCAGGCGATGCAGTTCTATGGAACCCGCGGCTTCTTCGAGTCCTACGAGGCGAAGCCGCTCGAGCCGCTTACCCGTGGGAAGGCCGCTCAGTGGCTCATGAGTTGCATCAAGCTCGGCGACTTCATGCCCGCATATGGGCCGTTCGTGAAGCATCTCGGCGGTGGAACGCCGGAGTCTTGCCTTGCTCAGCTCGAGAAGCTGCAGATTGCGCAGGCGGGCGATCCGAATGCGATGCTTACCGAGTGCGAGATGGCTTCGTGGCTCTCCCGGATCGAGCCGTGGATAGACGGCTCGATCAGCGACACCTGGGCCACGTACACAAGGCCGAAGGAGGAGCTTGCACCGATACCGCAGGATGCAGGCCCGCTTGTGACTCGCGCGCGCTTCTGCGAGGCGTTATTTGCGCACTTCCGAAGCCGCAGATCCGCGCCTATTCCGTGAGCCTTGAGCGTCTGGGTGCGCCGCGCTGGAAGCTTGACCCAGTAGAAGAGGGGTGGTACAATTCTTCGGATGTGCTAGCACTGTAACCAAGCGGGGAGGTCTGTCATGAGGATGAAGGGAAGCAAAACTGAGCAAAACCTTCTGAAGGCGTTTGCAGGAGAGTCGCAGGCGCGGAACAGATATGCGTTCTTTGCGAGCCAGGCGGTCAAGGAAGGTTACGAGCAGATCGCGGCGATCTTCACTGAGACCGCCGACAACGAGAAGGAGCACGCGAAGCGCTTCTTCAAGTTCCTTGAGGGCGGGGAAGTAGAAATAACCGCGACCTATCCCGCAGGGCGAATAGGCACAACGGCCGAGAACCTGATGGCGGCGGCTGCGGGTGAAAGGGAGGAGTGGGGCGTCCTCTACCCCGGCTTTGCCGAGACAGCTCGCGCGGAGGGATTCACGGAGATAGCGAAGGTCTTCGAGGAGATCGCCGAGGTCGAGGGTCATCATGAGGCCAGGTATCTCAAGCTCCTGAAGAACGAGCAGGAGGGCATGGTGTTTGAGCGTGACACCGAGGTCGCCTGGAAGTGTCGGAACTGCGGGTACGTTCAGAAGGGCAGGGAGGCGCCTCAGGTATGTCCTGCTTGCGCCCATCCTCAGGCTTACTACGAGCTGTTTGTGGAGAATTACTAGTCTGAATGAGCAGTCAAGATATCCGCGCAATAGCCTTCGATTTCGGGAATACTCTCTGCCCCTGGGACGAGGAGCAGTACTGGCAGGTCACGAACGCCACGCTCGACCACATCTGCGCCCTGTCCGATGGGCACAGCACTGATTCGGCCTACAAGGTATTCTCCCGCCTGAGAGATGAGGAATCCTCGCGAAACCTCTGCCGCTTGGTTGAGAGCGATCTGATCCGCATCCTGGCGGACACTGCGCGCGAATTGCTCGGCAGGCCGCTCGACGGCTCAGAACTTGATAAGCTGGTGAACGCCCACGTCGCGGCGTTTGTGGGCGTCTGCAAGGCTCCGCCCGGGCTTATTTCCATGCTCGATCGCCTCTCGCAGAGGTACAGGTTGGCTCTGCTCTCTAACTACCCTCTGCCTACATGCATCAGGCTCTCGGTTGAGAGTCTTCAAATCGGCAAGTACTTCGAGTCCACGATCGTCTCCGGAGACGTGGGTGTCATAAAGCCCGGCCGGCGGATGTTTCGCGAGGTTCTGTCCGCCTTGAAGCTGGCACCGGAGAGCGTCCTGTTTGTTGGCGATGATTGGATTGCCGACGTTGTGGGCGCGTGCGCCGCCGGAATGCCGTGCGTTCACATACTCGACAGCGCAGCGACCCGAAAGGTCAAGATGATGGAGGGCGTTTTCGGCGCCTATCTGCGCAAGGCGCTGGCGCTGCCCGAATTGAGCTGCTGGCGTGAGGCCAAGCCTGTCGCCGTGTTGAACTCGGTTTTGGAGCTTGAGAAGTGGCTGGAGGAGCAGGGGGCATGACCTTCCGGGAGAGGACGCTCGCCATCTTCGCGCACAAGCCGGTGGACGGCATCGTGTACCAGCCGCGGATCGAGCACTGGTTCTGGACCCACCAACGGGAGGGCACGCTCCCCGAGCGGTATAAGGACATGTCGGACATCGAACTGTACGACGACATCGGCTGCTCCTGCCGCTCGTATCACTTTTTCAACCCCTGCCTGAAGACTATGGAAGATCCGAGCGTTAGGTTCGAGGAGGAATGGCACGGCGACATCCAAGTGATGCGCCATATGACGCCGGTGGGCACTATCGAGACACGCAACCGGCATACATCGCTCGCCTGGCACACGGACAAGTACCCGGTGGAAACGCCCGATGACGCCCGCGTGATGGAGTACATTCTTCAAGGGCGAAGGTACGAGTTCGACCACGATCTCTTCGCGCAGAACGACGCCCTGCTCGGCGACCGGAGCGCGCCGATGATATACATCTTTCGGGTCAACCTGCTGCGGCTTTACATCGAGATCATGGGCATTGAGAACACGATGTACGCCCTGGCGGACGACTTGCCCTTGGTCGAGCGGCTGATAGAGGCCGTAAACAGATCTGATGACGGGCTGCTCCGCGTGGTGGCTGAGAGTCCCGTTCCCATCGTAAACTTCGGCGACAACCTAGACCAGCACATGGTGCCGCCGAGACTGTTCGAGCGCTATGTGCTTCCCGAGTACCAGCGGCGCATCAGGGTCTTTAAGGCGGCGGGGAAGTTCACCAACGCGCACTGGGACGGGAGCATCAAGCAGCTTCTTGGTTACGCCCGGCGGACCGGGCTGGACGGCATCGAGGCGCTTACCCCGATCCCCCAGGGGGATGTGACCATCCAGGAGATAAAGGACGCCCTTGGCGATATGGTCGTGCTCGACGGCATACCGATGACCTGGTTCCTGCCGCACGAGAAGAACGAGGACCTGGAGCGCGTCACTCGCGAGATCATCGAGACCTTCAGCCCCAATCTGATCCTCGGCGTCTCCGACGAAATCTCGCCGGTCTGCGACATCGAAAAGGTCCGCTTCGTGGCGGAGATCGTGAAGGAATACGAGAAAGGTGATGAGCGTGAAGCCGACAGCAAAAGGTGAGGCTGACCTGGTGTTTGCTCGAATCGTCGCGGAGGCGACGGGATTCGACCTGGACATCTGCGATCGGGACTTCAAGCGGCCCTGGGGAGGCTTCCTGCGGTTTACGGAGGACTCCCTGGATGCCTTCTTGAAGGCGTACTGGCAGGGAGTGGATATAGGGGAGCAGGCGGCCCGACGTGATCCGAAGGTTCTGCTCGTCGCCCCGGCTCAGCGGCTCTCGCTGCAACTGCATCATCGCCGTTCGGAGCTGTGGCGGGTGCTCGACGGCCCGGTGCTGGTCATCCACGGCCCTGATGTTGAGCACCTGGAATGGGATGTGCTCTTCCCGGGCGATGTGATTCGCATCCCCTGCGGCCACTTGCACCGCCTGGCCAGCTCGCTCACCTCATGGGGCCGTGTCGCCGAAATCTGGGAGCACGTTGACCCCGCCAAGCCCTCAAATGAGAAGGATTTGCTCCGGGTCCAGGACGACTATGCGAGGTAAGTTGACGCCGACCTAAACCTCTGCCCTCTGGTTATCCATCAGCGCGGGGGCGGACTCGATTCGCTAGATAAGGGCGCTGCCCAAACACCTTCAAGCTTGCCGTCCTTATTGACCATCATCACAAGATCGAACGTGCCCTTTTCTGCTGTGACAGTCCAGACCTTCTGAGTCATATTCTTAATCCCCGGTGGCGTCTCGCTCGATTTCAGCTTCAGACTCTTGACCTCGCCGAACTGCTGGCGGAGCATTGGGCCCATAGCCGCCATCATCTGGCTGACCATCGGGTGCCGCATCTTCGGCCCGAGCGACTCATGCATCGAGGAAAACGTGCCGCTGTAAAGGGCGTCGACCACCTTGCGAGCGAATTTCTTGTCCTTGCTCCCAGACAGGCTGCACCCGGAAATCAGGATCACTACTACCGAAGCAATCAGCAAAGCGCTGAGACTCGTCTTCTTCATTTGGGTTTCTCCCTTCGTGGTGTGAGTATTTCGGAAAACCTTGGAGCATTCTAGGTTATGAAAGGTCCCCCTTTCGGCCGCGAGTTCCGGCCCGGTCTGCGCGTTTCGTGCGGGAAGTGGCCCGTTACTCAAAGAAACTTCTTCCCGGTGGCCTCCTCGTAAATCGCGAGCACGTTCTCGAGCGGCGTGTCCGGCTGGATGCAGTGCGCCGGCGCGAAGATATAGCCGCCTCCCTTGCCGATCACGTCAATCCGGTGCCTTGCCTCGGCCCGGCATTCTTCCACAGTGCCATGAGGCAGCGTCTGCTGGGTGCTGATCATGCCGCAGTATGTAAGCCTGTCACCGAGTTCTCGCTTCAGCTCGTCTGGGTTCATACCGACAGGCTCCGGCTGGACCGAATCCAGAATGTCGAGGCCCATCTCGATCAGCCTGGGCTGGAGCAGGCGCGTGGAACCGCACGAGTGCAGCATGACCTTCGCGCCGTATTCATGGGCTAGATTGATGAACCTCTGAAGCCTGGGCCGGAAAAAGCTGTCGAATGTCTCCGGGCTGACGGTCGGCCCTTTTTGGGAGCCCAGGTCCTCGCCGATGTGGAGGATGTCTATCCGGCCGCCGCCTGCTTCCAATCCACGGCGGCACCATTCGTAGTGGAAGTCCACACGACGGTCAATGATCGCGATGCCGACCTCGTCTTGGGTGATAATGTCAATCAGAACCTGCTCCATGCCTCGGCCGCGGCCTATACCGTTGATGATGTCCGGAACGGTCGGGCTTCCCAGGCACACGGCGTAATCCTTTACCTTTTCGATCTGCTCCGGAATGACGGAGTAGTCGTAGTCGTCCGGGCTTGGCCATGGGTGGGAGTTCACATCGTCCATTGTCCCCAGGCGGGCGAGAACGAGGTCGCAAGCCTCGCTGTAGACGCCGCCTGCGTTGTTCGGCACGTCCCTGTATCCCGTGCCCCAGATGTCGTACCGATCAATTCCACTTCCCGGCTCCGGGACACGGGGCTGCTTCAGCTCTTTCGGCTCGACGAATCTCAAGTCAACCTCGAACGCCTGGATGTAGTCCACCGGCCCAAAGTAGCTGCGCAGCGCCGCGTCAATCTCAGGCGTCGTGTAAATCATAATCGGCGGCCTGTCCGGCTGGATGTGGCTGACGGCCGCAAGGAAGCGTTCCTTCCGCGTATAGCTACTCTTCGCCATGAGAGACCTCCTCCTTCTTCCTGATGCGCACCAAAACACGCTGATTATACAGCAAAACACATAAGCCCAAAAGCCCCTGCAGATGCGTGATATGCGGACAACCGCTCTCTCCTGGACTGCTTGCCGTACGCGCTTTGTATATGTTACAGTAACAGAGCTCTGAGTTTGGACTGGCGGAGATTGCTCATATGCTTGCTTCTTACCACGTGCATACTCGCTGGAGCGATGGAGGTTGGGGGGTCGCCGATTACGTCCGCGCAGCCAGGGCGATGGGACTGGATGAGATCGGGATCTCCGACCACTACGTGCTCATACCGGACGGGGGTCAAGTGAGATGGAGCATGATGCTGGATGCCCTGGAGGGTTATGTGGATGCAGTTCAGTCCGCCGCGTGTGAGGCAGGAGAGAACTTGGTTGTCCGGCTCGGCATCGAAGCCGACTACTTCCCCGAGACCGCAGACGTTCTCAAGGACGTGCTGGCCTCTCACCCGTTCGACTACGTGATCGGGGCAGTCCACATACTGGATGGATTCCCGATTGATGAAAGCGCGGAGAACTGGGAGCGGTTGACTCAGGGCGACCGTGACGATGTGATCAGGCGCTATTGGATTCGGCTGCGAGAGATGGCCGAGAGCCGCATGTTCGACATCGCCGCTCATCTCGACCTTACGAAGAAGTTCGGATTCAAGGCGTCCGTGGATCTTTCGGATGAAATCTCCTCGGCCCTGGATGCCATTGCTTCGGCAGACATGTCTGTAGAGGTCAACACGGCGGGCTGGTATTTCGCCTGCGAAGAAGCGTATCCGGCGCCTTCCATTATTCGGCAGTGTCTTGACCGCGGGATTCCTGTGCTCATTGCTGCCGACGCCCATGATCCGCCGGACGTGATTCGGGGATTCGACCGCGCCCGCCAGCTTCTCCAGGACATGGGCTGTACGCACATCGCCTCTTACGCCGGCCGCAGGCGCTTCATGCACCCTTTGACGACGGACTAGCGGCCTCTCAGCCTTTCCTCCGCGAGAGGGATATCCGAGGCTTTGTCTACGTCAAAGGCCAGTTCGGGATAGCGGCTGATGTACGCCCGGCCATTGATACTCAGTACTTCGCTGATATGGCGCTCTGCGTCGCTGATCGAAAGCTGGCCGAGGGCGAATTTCAGGGCGAAACCCACGCCCCACATCTTCACGAGCTCGGGCACACTTCTCCTCGAATCGAAGACCTTCCGCAGTGTATCCTGATGGTTCCTAAAAGCCTCGGGCCGGAACATGACCGCGCTGCTTCCCGTGAACTCGCCTTCTCTGGCCTTTACGAAAACCCATTGCCTGTCTGGAAACTGCGCGAGGATGTCCTCTTTCGGCACAGCGGGATAGACGACGTCCGCGTCCGGGGCATTTAGAATGAACTCGTCAACAGCTTCGGCGGTCAGCAAGGGCATATCGCTGCTCACCATCAGGATTCTCTCAGCGGCCGTGAGGACGTCCGCTGCCTTCATCAGGTTGTCAACCTCATGGGTTTCCTCGGCAAGCACTTGGTCGGCTAGTCGGCCGAATTGCATGCCCGCGAGGGCCGGCGGACCGATGAGGACAACTGAGCTGATGGTCTGTGCTGACTTCAAGGCTTCCACTACCCACTGAACCATGGGCTTTCCGTTGAGAGGAATGAGGGATTTGCAGTCCACACCGGCGGCGGAGCGGAGTTCAGGATTGCTGATCGTCCCGCCGGCGATGACTACTGCGTCTACTCTTGCCATGATGTCCTTCCGACAGCCCTGCGGCCGATCTCCGGTCAATTCTAGTCGCGAAGCCGTGCGGTGTCAAGCTGAGGACCTAACGCTTGCTTGGGGGGCCAAAAAAAGCCAGGCCTTAGCACAGTCGCCGTTTAACTTACACGACGCCCCTTGCCTCTTGATGCTATCGCGTAGGCCGGTGACGGCGCTTTCGTATCACGACGTGCCCTTCGGTCTCCTTACCGCCCCGTACGGAGTTTCCCCCGTACAGAGGTTAGGGTTCCCTACGGACAACCTTGCATTCAGTTCCTGAGCCGTTTCCAGCCAGGTTCAAAATGCAAGGCTCGTGGTCTAGCCTGGCTAACAGCAATGTACCGGGGGCACTTTTGGGTACGGCATAGTGATACCCATGCAGCAAACCGGCGAAACCTGGGTATGGAAAATCTTGCCCGGGTCCCGCGCATGTCCCCTATGCTATAATGGTTGTGATTTTGAATACCGTGGAAGGTCCGTCTGTCCGATTTGGAGAAATGTCATGGCTTACAGGTATTACATCGGCACATCCGGTTGGAACTACGACCACTGGAGGGAGGTCTTTTACCCGACAAGCCTTCCGAGTGCAGGTTGGTTGAAGTTTTACGCACAATACTTCGACACAGTCGAGATCAATTTCTCCTTCTATCGCCTCCCGGAGCGGGCGACTTTCGAGAAGTGGCGGATCGAGTCGCCTCAGGGGTTCACGTTCGCGGTAAAGGCGAGTCAATACCTCACGCACCGGAAGAAGTTGAAAGAGCCGAGCGAGCCGCTTGAGCGCATCACCAGCCATGCAAGAGGGCTGGGGGAAAAGCTCGGGCCGATTCTCTATCAACTGCCGCCACGCTGGAAGGTCAACGTTCCGCGCCTGCGCGAGTTCTTGCCGTTGCTGCCGAGGGACATTCGCCACGTGATGGAATTCCGCGACCCCAGTTGGCTCACCGACGAGGTCTTCGACCTGCTGAGGGAGCACTCAGTCGGGTACTGCATAATGAGCGCGCCGGACTTACCCCGCATGATGAACGTGACCGCTCCCTTTGCCTACATCCGAATGCACAGCGGCGGATACGAGACCGAAGGCAACTATGAAGAGCCGCAATTGCAGTGGTGGGCGGAGCAAGTGGCGTCGTTCCTGAAGGATGTGGATGTGTACGTCTACTTCAACAACGACTACAAGGGCTTTGCCGTCCGAAACGCCCGGCGCTTGACCGAACTGGTTCGCGGGGGCTGAGAGACCGGTTCGCACGCCGCTGTTACCGGCAGCGTCGCCTCACGCGAATGCACGTGCGCCGCTGGTCTGAGAAATGAACCAGAAATGGGAGAGGGCGGCAGAAGCCGATGGGTTTCCGTCGCCCAGAAAGCTTGTTACTCCACTGTTCTAACGACTGCTTTGCCGTCCTCCGCCGTGACTGATCTGCCCACCTTTGCGGCCGGCCGTCCGCGCCTCTGTGCTGGTCCATTCGTGGGCTGTCCCCTTCTCATGTGCAGCCCTGCCGCCTTTCCTGGCGATTTCCCGCTGCTTGTCCTCGCTCATGCATGCAAAGCCTCTTCTCAGCGGCACACGAATCACCCCCTCTCGAGTTACCGCTAGACATCACTCTGGTCAAAAGACTTAGTACCCGCGCTTGCACAGCTTCAAACATGCTGGACAGTTGCCCTCAGGGAGTAATTCGTGATTCAGGGGCCTTCATAGGGTTGGGGCCGGAGACTGCATAGAACACGCCATAATGGCGCGGAGGAGGACATGACCCTCCGGCCCCGCCCAAACGCGTGCAGGGAGGCTCGGAAACTGGCTGCACGGCATCTACGTTATTCCACTAAGGGCGGTCGCCGCCTCCTGGGGAGGATACCTGATTTGCTTGACGCTGTTCCCTGAATCGCGGATAATATCCAGGATACGGCCCTTGCAAGTTCAGAGCATTTCGTAAGGGCATTTGCGGGGGGAATCATGCCGAGTAGAGGTTTTCGCAAGCGAATACGAGACGCCGTTGAGAATCGCAACCTGAGAATTGCGCTCGATCGGGCTGCTGCTGCCTATGCCGAGGCTCGCGCCGAGGCTTTCGACGGGCTGGATTTCGAGCGGCTGCGGGCCGAGCTTCGAGCGCTCAGGGAAACGTCGCTGGTCATGATCCCCGAGCTGTTCGAGCGCTTCCGCCGGGAAGCCGAGCGAGTGGGCGCGCGTGTGCATCAGGCGGCTGATCCAGAGGAGGCGAGCCGCATCGTCCTCGAACTGGCTTCGTCGCACGGCGTTCAGAAGGTCGTCAAGGCCAAGTCCATGCTCACGGAGGAGATCGAGCTTAACCGCTGCTTGACCGCCGCGGGCATTCAGGTCACCGAGACTGACCTCGGCGAGTGGATCTGCCAGTTGGCTGGCGACCGGCCTTCTCATTTCACCGCCCCCGCGATTCACAAGACCCGAGAGGAGATCGCGGAACTGTTTTCGAGAGTGACTGGCGAATTGGTGGATGCCGATATCCCCTCATTGGTAGAAGTCGCCCGGAGACAGATGCGTCAAGCATTCATCGAGGCGGATATGGGCATTTCAGGCGCGAACATCGCGATTGCGGACACGGGGACACTCGTGATCGTCAGCAACGAGGGGAACGCCCGCCTGGTCACGTCGCTGCCGGAGGTCCATGTGGCGCTCGTCGGATACGAGAGGCTGGTTCCTTCCATTGACGAGGCTGCAGCGGTCATCAAGCTTCTCTCAAGGAGCGGCACGGGCCAGAGAATGACGAGCTACGTCTCGTTCATCACCGGCCCGAGCAGGACTTCGGACATTGAGAAGACCACCACGCTGGGATGCCACGGGCCCAGGGAGGTGCACGTAGTCTTCGTGGACAATGGCCGGCTGGCCTTGCTGGATGATCCGGAGTTCCGGGAGGCGCTCTACTGCATCAAGTGCGGGGCATGCCTCAATGTGTGTCCGGTGTACCTGTCGGTTGGAGGACACGTCTTCGGCCGCACCTATGTCGGCGGGATCGGTGCCATCCTCACCGCGTTTCACGCGGGGCTGTTGGAAGCAGAGGAGATCGTGAATATCTGCTCCGCCTGCCGCCGATGCACGACCTACTGCCCGGTGAAGATCGACATTCCTCGCATGATCGTAGGGCTTCGGCGGAGACTCGCGGAGGCGCATGGCCGGCCATGGATCGAACAGCTGCTACTGCGCAAGTTTCTGGGCAATCCACAGCGCTTCGATGCAGGAATCCGACTCGCGCGAGAGGTTCAGAAGATCGTCCTGCCTAAGGCCGGGGCGACTTTGGACCTGCCATTCCCGTTCTCAGGGCTGACGAGGTTCCGAAGACTGCCCGCTCTCGCTGAAAAGCCTTTGCGGGAGCGGCTGAAGGACGGATCGCAAATACCGAAGCCCGCAGGGAAGAAGCTGGGGACTGTGGCGTTCTTCCCAGGCTGTGTAGTGGACTACGTCTATCCTGAGGTTGGCGAGGCAGTCGTGAACGTGCTTGCCAGGCTCGGCTGGGAGGTCAGGCTGCCGAAGGGCCAGGGCTGCTGCGGAATCCCCGCCCTCTTGAAGGGTGATGCAGAAACCGCACGCAGCTTGGCGGCTCACAACGTGAACATCGCCGATTTCCAATCCGCTGAGTACGTGATCACCGCTTGCCCGACTTGTGCGATGGCGCTGAAGGAGGACTTCGTCCGGCTGCTCGATGCGGAGTCGTCGGACGGAGCGGCGGCGTCGCGGCTTGCGGCGAAGGTCCACGATTTCTCGGAGTTCCTGGTGAATGTCGGCAAGGCGACAGCCGGGAGGCTGGGAAAGCCAGGCGCCGGGCAAGAAGTGACCTATCACGATTCTTGCCATGGGAGGCACGGGCTGGGGATTTCAGATGAACCCAGGAAGCTGCTCAAGCTCGCGGGCTATGAGGTTGTTGAGATGCACGACTCGGAGGTCTGCTGTGGTTTCGTCGGCAGCTATTCCATCTCCTATCCAGAAGTCTCTGAGTCCATCCTCAAGCGCAAGCTCAAGAACGTCATGGAGACCGGCGCCTCGATCGCTGCCACCGACTGCCCTGGGTGCCTGCTGCAGCTCCGCGGCGGCCTCGAGAAAAAGCGCAGCAAGATACGCGTCGCGCATGTTGCAGAGCTGCTGGCGCCGCCCAAGACACCTTAGCGCGCGGCGGTTTGCCAACTCCTTGCCGTGCTTTTCCTGGACGTTCACGTATTCCACAGTCGGCGGCGTTTCGTGTATAATACCGGAAGAGCTTGTTCGAAGTGGTTGCCGGAGGTGAAGCGAGTGGCGATTGAGGGTCGGTACGACGTTATCGTGGCAGGCGGCGGCGTCGCCGGCATCGCGGCGGCAGTCAGTTCGGCGAGGCTGGGCGCGCGAACCTTGCTTGTCGAGCGCTATGGCTTCCTCGGCGGTCTCGGGACGGCTGGCTTGGTCAATCCTTTCATGAGCTCATGCACTTCCACGGGAAAGCCGCTGGTCGGAGGCTGCTTTGCCGAGATCTGTGAGAGAATGGGCGGCACCGGTGGGATGCTGGGGCGTGCGTTCGACCCGGAGGCCATGAAGTTTCACGCGCAAGAGATGGTGTTGGAGGCTGGTTCCGGCCTTCTTCTGCATTCCTGGGTGGTCGGAGCGCGCATGGCCGGGAGCAGCATAGTGGGTGTCGAAGTTTTGACCAAGTCCGGCAGCCGCGAAGTAGAGGCCAATGTTGTAGTTGATGCTACTGGGGATGCAGACATCGCGGCGATGGCCTGCGCACCATACGAGCTGGGCAGTCCGGAAGACGGAATGACGCAGGCGATGACGCTCATGTTCACGGTTGGCGGTGTGTACATTGGAAAGGCCCTGGCTTATGCGAAGCAGAACCCGGATCAGATGCGCTTTCCGAAACCCGCCAGCGATGCGGATATCGAGCGTATGTTGGAAGGCGCTGTCGGGATTGCCGGGTTCTACAAAGAGGTCGAGGAGGCACGGTCGAAGGGCGAATTCCCTCTGCCGCAGGATATGGTGTTCTTCATAAGCCTTCCGACGCCGGGCCAGGTTGTCGTGAATACTACTCACATCGGTGGAGTTGACGGCACCAGCTCCGAAGACCTGACCAGGGCCGAAGTCGAGGGTCGCCGGCAGGTCATGGTGTTGATGAAGTTCTTCCGGAAGTACATCCCCGGCTTCGAGGCGGCCTCTCTGCTCCAGACAGCGACGCAGGTAGGAGTGCGCGAGACCAGACGGGTGATGGGAGAATACGTTTTCAGCGCAGAGGATATCGAGGCGGGCAAGAAGTTCCCGGATGCCGTATTGAGATCTGCATACCCGGTGGACATCCATCCGCCGGTAGGGAAAGGATACTCCCGCGAGGACGATGGTAAATCGCCTGCGACGCCGCCCCGTGGAGACTGGTATGAAGTGCCTTATCGCTGTCTCGTTCCCCTGGACGTAGACAACATCCTAGTCGCCGGTAGGTGCATCTCTGCTACCCATGAAGGGCAGAGCGCCTTGCGCATCATGCCCAATTGCATGGCACTCGGCCAGGCCGCCGGCGCCGCCGCGGCTTTATGCGCGGAGAAGGGAATGTCCCCAAGGTCGCTGGACACAGTCCTGCTGCGGAGACATCTGCTGGCCCAGGGAGCGATTATCTAAGAGGGGTCGAGGGGCTTCGTCGGCGGCATCCTGCAAGCTGATGGGGAGAATGGGCGACTGGGGAATCCGCCGCGGCGGAAACGTCCAACATCCAATATCCAGAATCCAGTATCAAGCATCCAGCATCCAGTATCAAGCATCCAGAATCACGCATCGCTCATCACGTATGCGCCTATGAGAATCGCCTTTCCATACTATGAGGACATTCCGCCACTTGAAGTGCCGGACGCCAACCTGATCGGCATGTATCAGCCCGAGAAGGTTGGCTCAGTGGCGGCGACAAGCGAGTTGATTGCGCACGCCTTCGAGAATCCGATCGGGTCTCCGCCTATTCGTGACCTCGCCCGTGGAAGCAAGACCGCGCTCATCCTGACAGACGACCACACGAGGAAAACCCCCGTGAGAGATGTGCTGTCCGTCCTGATTCCTGAGCTCGCGGCCGCCGGAATCTCGCGCGACGATATCCGCATCCTGGTCGCCCTCGGAACTCATCGGCCCATGGCCGAGGCCGAGATGTCGGCCAAGTTCGGCGGCGACGTTCTCCGCAACTTCCAAGTCGCAAATCACGAATGGCAAAACAGTGATCGCCTAGTGGACTACGGGACAACCGGGGCTGGGACGCCGATCCTGGTGAACCGGGCGGTCGAGGCTGCGGATTTCATTTTCGGCGTAGGACAAATCGTCCCGCACAGGATCGCGGGTTTCAGCGGCGGCGGCAAGATCGTGCAGCCCGGGATCTGCGGCGCTGAGACCACTGCGGAGACCCACTGGCGGAGCGCGATGTACCCGGGGAGTGAAATCCTCGGCGTTGCCGATAACCCGGTTCGCCTGGAGATCGAGAGCGTTGCCGAGAAGGTCGGCCTGGCCGCCATTGCGAACGCCGTCTGTGATGCTGACGGACGATTGATCTCCATGTTCGTGGGCGATCCTGTTGCCGCCCATCGTGCCGGAGCTGAACTATCAAGGCAGGTCTACGGCGTCCGGGTTCCCGAGGCAGCCGACATACTGGTGATTGACTCCTACCCGATGGACATAGACCTCTGGCAGGGAGCGAAGGCCCTGTATGCCGGTGAACTGGCGGTGAAGACGGACGGAGTCACCATCCTGATCGCGCCTTGCCCGGAGGGAGTTTCGAGGACGCACGGTCTCATCCTTGAAGAGGGCTACCGGCATTCCTGGGAGACGATCTCGTTGGTGGAGAGTGGCCGAATCAGGGATAAGATCGTGGCGGCGCACCTCGTCCGCGTGGGCCGAGTCATTTGCGACAACGGGACGGGGATTCTCGTCTCGCGAGGTATTTGCAGGGCGCACGCGGAAAGGCTTGGCTTCAGGTATGCGGCGACCCCTCAGGATGCGCTCGATATGGCATTTGAGATAAAGGGCGTGGACGCCTCGGTGCTCGTCGTTAGGCAGGGCGGGTCCGCGCTTCCCATCCAAGCTCAAACCTTCGGAAAAGATTCTTGAAACCTTTCTGGGAGACGGGTGTTTGAATAAGCGTAGTTCAGTCGTCAGCACCTGAAAGAGTTGACGTTCCTTGATGGTGATGTCACGCTGAGCGAAGCATGTGATTCGCAACGTGGGAGATTCTTCGCTTGCGCTCAGGATGACAGCCTCCGGTTTTCCATTATCAGTGATCGTGAAGTCCTATTCAGCAGCTCACCACCTTGTCCCGTGTGCGCATTTGTGTTAAACTGTCGGGCGGCGAACTGCGGCGGGAGCAGTTGATTGCCGCTGCACCCTGGATGTTGAACTGCCGAACGCCCACGTTCTTCGCGGGTTCATCCTCTTCCACAGCGGTAAGGGGATCACGCTAATGCTAGGAGGCTGGTTAATGAAGAGCAAGATTTCCAGGCGGGATTTCTTAGGTAGGTCGGGCAAGGCGGCGGCAGGCGTCGGCCTGGGCCTGATCGGCGGCAAGTTACTGGCGGCCGATGCTCCTACTGCTCAGGAAGCGAAGCCCATACCGCCGAGCGAGAAGATAATCGTCGGAGTGATTGGATGCGGCGGCATGGGCATGAACAACATGAACTCTTTCATGAAGCAACCAGATGTGGAGATAGCCGCTGTGTGCGACGTCTACGAGCCTCACCTGAACCGGGCGTTGGAGAAAACCGGCGGCAAGGCCACGCCGTACAAGGATTTCCGGAAGCTTCTAGAGCGGAAGGACATTGACGCGGTAATTGTAGCTACCCCGGATCACTGGCACGCCATTCCGACGATCTATGCATGCCAGGCTGGGAAGGATGTGTACGTCGAGAAGCCAGTGGCCCACAACATCAAGGAAGGTCGGGCGATGGCTAGGGCCGCACGAGGGTACAAGCGCGTGGTCCAGGTCGGGACCCAACAGCGAAGTGCTAAGCACTTTGAGCGTGCCGTCAATATTGTGAAGTCGGGTAAGATCGGGAAGGTCACGCTGGCTCGGTGCTGGAACGTGAGCAACAATTTCCCGAAGGGCATTGGGAATCAGCCGGATTGCGATCCGCCTGCTGATCTGGATTGGAGCATGTGGCTCGGCCCGGCTCCGATGCGCCAGTACAACCCGAATCGCTGCATCTACGACTTCCGTTGGTTCTGGGATTATGCAGGCGGAAAAGTCACGGACTGGGGTGTTCACCTCATAGACATCGTCCACTGGGCTATGGCAGTTGACGCTCCGCTTGCGGTTGCGGCTTCCGGTGGGAAGTACGGCATTGAGGATAACACCGAGACCCCTGATACCATAGAGGCGATCTTCGACTATCCCGGCTTTACAATGGTCTACTTCCACACGAACTGCAACGCCAAGGGCATGGACGGCAAGGACTACGGCATCCAGTTCTACGGCACGAATGGTACGCTGTTCGTGGACCGGAGTGGCTTCCAGATATATCCCGAGGGTGAGCGCATGAAGGACGTTGATGTCGAACTCGAAGCGAGCCGCCAGAAGGGTAGCGAAGCGCACGCACGCAATTTCCTGGATTGCGTGAAATCCCGGGGCATACCTGTCTCGGATATCGAAATCGGCCACCGATCGAGCAGCGCGCCGATGCTCGCAAACATTGCACTTCGTACCGGCCGCAAGATCCACTGGGACGGCAAGCGGGAGCGCATCATCGGCGACAAGGAAGCCGGAAAGCTGCTGACCAGGACCTATCGGAAGCCCTGGTCAATCTGAAATCTCGGGGTACCCATTGCCCGTGACGATCCTAACGTCTGGAATCCCTCCACGTATATGGGTCGCCCGAGACGATACTGGCTGGGAGGCGAGAAAATGGCGCATAGGATGACGAGGCGGGAGTTTATGACGAAAGCGGCCGCGGGCACGGCGGGAATGGCACTTGCCGGCGCGGGTTTGCTTTCGCCGTCGAAGGTCCTCGGCGCGAACGACCGCATTTCCGTTGGTGTCGTCGGTCCCGGCCGGCGAGCCCGCAGTCTCATGCAGGGCGTGCGTAGGCTAGCAGAGGAGTGCAATGTCGAGATCACCGCCGTGTGCGATATCTGGACGTTGAATCTCGACCGAGGCGCAAAGCTGGTGCAGGAATGGTGGGGGCGCGAGCCTCGGAAGTTCCGCCATTTCGAGGATATGCTGGCGCTCAAGGACCTGGACGGCGTTGTCATAGGGACCGCCGACTTCCAGCATGCCAAGATGCTTGCACAGGCTGTCAGGGCGGGCAAGGATGTATACTGCGAGAAGCCGATGGCGAACGACTTGAAGGACGCCCGACGCGCGCTCAAGGCCGTCGAGGAGACGGGCCGGATCGTCCAGCTCGGCACGCAGCGGCGGAGTGAGGGCAGGTATCCCGTTGCCGCCCAGATGATAGAGTCCGGCGTGCTCGGCACCGTGAGCAAGGTAGACATACAGTGGAATTACTTCGGCCCGCGCTGGCGTAGGGGAGACGTCAACGAGGTAAAGGAAGAGGACACCGACTGGAAGCGGTTCCTGATGGGCAAGAAGTATCGCCCGTTTGACCCCCATCAGTACATGGAGTGGCGTCTCTTCCGCGATTTCTCCAGCGGTATCCCCGACCAGTGGCTGAGCCACATGATTGACACGGTCCACATGGTGATGGGCGAGCGGTTTCCGAAGAGCGCGGTTGCGCACGGCGGCGTCTATGTCTGGAAGGACGGCAGGGAGAATGCTGATACATTCCATGCTCTCCTGGAATATCCCAAGGGCTTCCTGGTAAGCTTCTCTACGAAGTTCGGAAACGCGGCCGGTGGCGGCATGTTCGTCTACGGTACGAATGGCGTCCTCGATTTAGACTCCGGGAAGATTAGAGGCGATGGCGGCGGCGGCGACAAAGTCAAGGAGGAGATCACCATCGAGGCTCCTTCGAAAGCAGACCATATCAAGAACTGGCTGGACTGCATGCGCTCCGGGAGGCAGCCTAATGCGGACGTATTTTCCGGCTATTCGCAGTCGGTAGCCACGATAATGGCCGCGCGGGCGCTTCAGTCAAGCAAAAAAGTCTTCTACGATCCGGTGACGCAGGAGATGGACGAGGCCTGACGCTATCGGATGTGATTGTGAGAGAGTTGGTATCTGTGCTTAGGTCTACTGTCAGAATCCTTATTTGTGCGCTGGCTGCTCTGACGCTGGCCGTGGGATGGGCTGCGCAGACGCACAAGAATGGCAAGGTCCCCGATGGCATCCTTGAAATCCCGGTGTCAGCCTCTGTTCCGGCCAGGGGCGCTGGCGTCGTCGTGCGGTCGTTGGACACAGGTAGTGTCGTGCCTTCTCAGGTTGAGCAGGACGGCGCAGACCTGCGGGTTACCTGGATATCCCGTCAGACGAGAGAGAGCAGAGGCTATCGGATCGAGTTTGCCAGCAAGCCGGGAAGGCCCGATCCCAGAGGGGTTCGCGTCAAGAAGGCCGATGGAGCGGTAGACGTGACTATCAACGGAGAGCTCTTCACGAGGTATGTATACACGGGCGCTCCGAAGCCGTACTGCTACCCGATTATCGGCCCGACGGGGAAGCCGGTGACGCGCAACTTTCCTACACGCGAAGTTGAAGGGGAGTCCAGGGACCATCCGCATCACAGGTCGCTCTGGTTTACCTTCGGCGAGGTCAGCGGCGTCGATTTCTGGACCGAATCAGCCGCGGGCGGCAAGATCGTCCACAGAGAGTTCGAGAAGCTGGTCAGCGGGCCTGTCTACGGCCGAATCGTCGCTCGAGACGATTGGATGTCCGGCGAGGGCAAGAAGGTGTGCGAGGATACGCGCGACCTTCGCATCTACCGCACGGCGAGCGGACGGGTTATGGACTTCGAGATAACGATCCGCGCGACGGACGGCCCGGTCACATTCGTGGACACCAAGGAGGGCATGTTCGGCATCCGCGTTGCCTGCTCGATGGAGGTTAATCGCGGCAAGGGCCATATCGAGAATGCGCGTGGTGACAAGGATGGCGCCGCTTGGGGCAAGCAGGCCGAATGGTGCGATTACTACGGGCCGGTGGATGATGAAACCGTCGGGATTGCCATCATGGATCACCCGACGAGCTTCCGCTACCCGACTTACTGGCACGTGCGGACGTACGGCCTCTTCGCGGCGAACCCATTCGGGCTGAAGGCCTTCACGAACGGCAGGATCGAGGACGGAAGCTACACAATCCCGGCCGGAGGTGAGATAACCTTCCGTTACCGTATCTTCATCCATAAGGGGACGACTCAAGAGGCGAGGCTGGCCGAAGCATACCAGGGCTATTCCAAGCCTCCGACTGTGGCGGTGAAATAGCCGCGTTTCAGTAAGAGGGATACAGGAGGATCAAGTGCAGAATTTTACCACCTTTGACCTTGTCGTGGTGCTGGCGTACCTCATCGGCATAGGCAGCTATGGGATTTACCAGGCCGTGAAGATCAAGAGCTCAGGCGACTTCTTCGCAGGCGGGCGCAAGTTCAGCAAGTGGCTCATGGTGATGCATGCCCTTGGCACGGGTACGCACGCCGACGACCCGGTAGTTGTCACCGGCGCAGCTTACCAGCACGGGCTTTCGGGCATCTGGTATACGTTCGTGTACCTGTTCGTGACGCCGTTCTACTGGGTGATGGCGGCTCTCTTCAGGAGATCGAGGTTTATTACAACCGCTGACTTCTTCAAGGCTCGCTTCGGTGGCAAGATGGCGGTGTTGTATGCGGTCATGGGCGTTCTGACCTTTGCCGTGAACATGGGCATGCTCCTTATAGGCACGGGGAAAATCGCCCCCGCGGTGACGCAGGGCATGATCCCGCGTGAAGCGGCTATCATCGGGATGACGGTTGTCTTCGTGGCCTACGGGTTCGCCGGCGGACTGATCGCGACGGTTATGACGGAGTCTATACAGGGCGTCCTGATAGTGGTCATGTCGCTGCTGCTGGTGCCTTTCGGGCTGGCGAAGATAGGCGGGTTCCACGGCCTGCACCAAACACTGAGCCCGGACAAATTCAGCCTCCATGCGCCAACGGAGTTGACGATCCCATGGATAATCACCGCTTCGGTTCTGATGCTGATCGGCATAGTCTCGCAGCCGCACACCATGGAGGTTTGCTCAACCGGGAAGACCGAGATGGAAGGCCGGGTCGGCTTCACATATGGTAACTTTATCAAGCGCTTCTGCGCAATGGGATGGGCTCTCACCGGTGTAGTCGTATTGGCGATGGTGACGCTGGGGGCCATCCCCGGTCTTGGGGAAAAGGCAAGAGAGGATGCATTTGGAGTCGGTATTCGAATACTGCTGCCGCCTGGGTTCACTGGTCTAATGTTCGCAGCGATCCTGGCGGCCCAGATGTCCACATTGAGCGCTTTCATGGTGGCGGGGTCTGCACTGTTGGCAAGGAACATTTACAAGGAGCATATAAAGCCGGGTGCAACGGACCGGGAGCTGCTGCGCCTGGGGCGCTGGATCGGGCTGGTCGTGGTCGCCCTCGGCGTGCTGTTCGCTTTCTTCGTGACGGAAGTGGCTCAGGCGATCCAGGTGTTCTGGGCGATGGCAACGTTTACCGGTGTATTCATGTGGTTTGGCGTTCTTTGGCGCAGGACGAACTCCGTCGGCGCCTGGACGTCCTTTGCGGTCATGGCAGCTATCTGGGTTGTCCTTGGCCCCGCGGGAGGAGCGCTGAAGTCGGCGATGCAGTCCGCGCCGGCCTGGCTCGGCATGTACGCCGACAAGAAGATGCTGCAGACCTTGGCACTTTCATTCGTGCCGGCTGGAATCATTGCCTTGATAATCGGCAGCATCGCGTCCGACAGCCAGCGGGGCAGACTCCAAGCTCTCGCGTGGGCCGTGGCAGCCGCCGTTGTGTGGGCGTTCGTAGTTATGGGGGAGAGGGGCCTTGGGTCGTTCCTGAACGTGCCTCAGACGTCGCTGGCGATGCATCATTGCCTGGCCGCAAGCCTGTTGGCGCTCGTCCTCGGTTTTGCATTTCCTCACGCTCCCGATCAGAAGAGCCTAGATAAGTTCTATCTGCTGCTGAAGACGCCGGTCGGCCGTGAGAAAGAGCTAAAGGAAGCCGGCGTTGACATAGTATACGCCGGTGCCAGCGAGGGAAATCCGTTGGAGTTGAACCATCCGCGGCTGGTCAACGTAGGCGGCTTCCTGGTGGCGCTGGCATTCGCCTCGATCATCTTGCTGATCCTTTACACGTTGTCCAGGATAGGCGCATAGGCGTGGATGGCAGTGGGCCGCGCCAGATACCGAATCGGGCGGTCAGTGTGCCGGAACGTTTAGGAGGTTAGGGGTGGGGATTCTTGGATATAGAAGCAGCATCTTGGCTGTGGGAATGGTGTTCATCATGGCAATGGCAACTATCGTATTCAGGGAGGATCCGGCCGAGGCCAGGGGACCAAAGGTCTTCCTTGCCTGCGAGACGTACAGCCTGCGGGATTATATCGCTCAGGGCAAGTACGATTACATCAGCGTGATGAAGCTGATGAAAGAGCTTGGCATCAAGGGAATCGCGCTCAACGACATCTGGATGAAGTCCTACGACAAGCCGTACCTGGACAAGATCAAGCGGGCGGCGAAGGACAACGGCGTCATCATCGTCGGCCTCATCTGCGACGGCAATCTCGCCGCTGACAACGAACCGGCGCGGAGAAAGCAGATCGAACAGGACGCGATGAAGATGCGGGCAGCCGCTTACCTGGGCGCACGGATCGTTCGGCTCAACATCGGCGGCACCGGCGATCCTGCGAGGGATGGCACAGTCGGCGTGGAGCGCGCCATTGCAGCCTTCAACGAGTTGCTTGCTCTGGCGAAGGAGCTGAAGCTGAAGTTGACGATTGAGAACCACGGCGGCGTATCGGCCAAGGCGGATTACATCCTGCGCATAATCCAGGGCACGGATCCAAAGTACGTGGGCGCTTGCCTGGATTTCAAGAACTGGCCCAACGAGGTAATCTACGAAGAGAACGCCAAGCTTGCACCCTATGCATACCACGTCCATGCTAAGACTCACTCCTTCACACCGGAAGGAGAGGAGACGGTTGTGGACTATGGACGCTTCTTGAAGATGCTGAAGGACGCGAAATACCGCGGTGCGATCTCCATCGAGTTCGAAGGCCCGGGAGATCAGATCGAGGGGGTAAAGAAGACCCGCGATCTGATATTGAAATACTGGAAGATGTAGGTCTGCCGCCGCAGGCGGATAGGATAAAAGGAGCCGGTGCTCGCAGTTGGGGCACCGGCTCGCTGTTTGTCCTTCACAATTCTCAGTGAACTACCTCTTGATCCGTCGGCGAAGGGCGAATCCGAGCGGGAGCAGCCCGCTTCCCAGCGCCAGCAGGCTCGAGGGTTCTGGAATCGGCATAAATCTGAGTTCAAGCATTGTAAGGTCGCCGGCGTAGAGACTGCCACCCCAGTACAGGGGAACTGCGCCGCCAGCAGCGTAGTGATTGGAAAAGGATTGAGCCCCACCTGCTATGTGCACAGCGGTGGTCGTGGATAGAGTGCCTATCGAGGTCTGGATCACTGGGAACACGTCGAAGAAGCTCTCGGCTGGAAAGTCGCCCTCCGGCAGGCCTTAACTCGTCATCTTTCCTGAAGTGCCTGGCAGAGTAACTGGTGCCGGAACCTATAAATTGCCGTCAAATAAGTGCCATGTACCAGTGGCCGAGAAGCCGGCCATACTGTTGTTGGTACCTGTAGCCGCTCTCATTAACATAGACGGCGCTGTGTGTTATGCTTGTCGTTCCGCTGCCGTCGTCCATGTACCACGCGGGCAGTTGACCTTGCTCGTTCAGTAGGTCTGCACCCACTGAGGTCTCAACGTTGAAGGCTGTCGTTCCCGCCGGAGGGAAATTCTCCGCGTATGCCGGGACCAGCGCCACGGCTCCCAGCAAGAACAGTAGTGCGAGAAGCAAATACTTGGACATTCTTTTTCTCCTTCCCGGGGTCGTCGCCCGATTGTGGGCTAAGTCGGTGTGCGGCCCCTGATTTTGCTATTTTCCGCCTCAGGGGCGGATGAGGCGGGTACACCGGTACATTAGCAAAGCCAGTAGTGGGTGTCAAGCAGTAGGTCGAAAAACCGGTAATAATACCGGGCGTTGCATCGCGCCGGAATCACCAGAGGTTCGGCAAGCCCTACAAAGACCGAGAGAGTTGCCCGCAGCCAACGTTCCTTAAGCTCAATTGTCGTCTTTTCCTAATGAGTAACCCTAAACCTGCCGATCATTTTCAGATGACAGCAAGCGTTTTTGCTAGGTAGCACAAGGCTTTCTTGATTTTCATCGCAGTGGACTGGTTTGAGTGCTGCGGTAGGGGGATAGGACGATGAAGACTCAGCGGTACCATTCATATAACGGACACTGCTTTGGCGCTTGGGCGGTCGCTTGCTGCATTCTGCTGGCGACGATGGCGGCATGCGTCTGGGCTGACGATGCGGTGCCGTCTCAGGATGCGCAGCCGAGCTTGACGGAACTGGGGCTTGAGGAGCTGATGAACATCGAGGTCATCTCGGCGTCGAAGAAGCTGCAGAAGCTCTCGGAGACGCCTGCGGTAGTATTTGTGATTACCCGGGACGATATCCGCCGCCATGGTTATCGCACCCTGGCGGAAGCCATGCGACAAGTGATCGGCATGTATGTTGGTTCGGATCGCATCTTCAACTACCTGGGGGTCCGAGGTCTTGCTCGGCCGGGGGATGTTAACACCCGAATCCTGTTGCTGTTGGACGGGCATAGGATCAATAACGCTATCTTCGACACCGCTATGCTGGGAGAAGATCTTTCCCTGGATATAGAGAGCATCGAGCGCATAGAGGTCGTCAAGGGGCCTGGCTCTGCGCTTTGGGGGACGAATGCTCTCATGGCGGTTATCAACGTCATAACTCAAAAGGGAAGCGGCACCGACACCCGCCGTACCGTTGTGGAGCATGGAACTCATGCTCGCAGGAAGGCGTTTGTCGAGTATGGAAGCGTGTACGATAGCGGTCTTGAAGTCTGCGGCAGCTTCTCGTCTCTCGATTCGAATGGTCAGGGACACATCTATTTTCCGGAGTTCGATAATCCGGCCACCAATTACGGAGTAGCGGAAGGAATAGATGATGAAAGGGCTACTCGCGGCTACGTGTCGGCCTCGTACAAGGGCCTGACATTTCTCTTCAATAGGGGCAAGCAGAAAAAGGTAATCCCTACCGCTCCATATGGCGGTGTATTCAACGTAGATGGGACATTCCAGACTGAGGAAAGGGGGTTTGCCGAGCTGAGCTATGAGAGAGATGTCTTGAGAAGCCATAGCGGCAAGCTCCTATTCCGTCTATACCAAGACGAGCACGAATACAATGGCAACTACCTCCTTGACATTGCCGCGCCGACTTTGGCTACCTTTAACGGCGCTACTACATCAAAATGGTGGGGAAGCGAGCTTCGCTACTCGCAGGATATTTCAGCTCGATTGTCTGTAATATGCGGTATAGAGTACCAGAAATCCACCGAGCTGTGCGCGTTGGCTTACTTGGCGGATCCATACTACAGACTGGCCCAGCTCCTCGATTCGTCTTTCGAGCTACGTTCCTATTACCTGCAGGCCGATGCCGCTCTGAGCGATTCTATACGACTGGTAGCCGGTACTCGGTTGGATGACTACTCGACGTTCGGGAAGGCGTGGAGTCCGCGGGTGGCGTTGATATACTCGCCTTCCAGTTCCACAGCGCTGAAACTGCTCTACGGGGAAGCGTTCCGGGCCCCGAACGAGTACGAGCGGAACTATTGCTCTGATTTCTTCCAGACCGGTAATACCGATCTAAGACCCGAGGAAATGGCGACGACTGAGCTCGTCTGGGAGCAGAAAGTGGGCAGAGACAGCCGCCTGGTAACCAGCATGTTCCATTACCGCCTGAATGATCTGATCACACAAGTGATGACGCCGGGAGGGGTTGTCCGTTTCGAGAACGTTGGCGGAGTTGCAAGCGACGGCGTGGGGATTCAGATCGAGTCCCGCTTGGCGAATGGCCTGACGGGTTACTTCGGCCTCACGGGGCTGCATGCACGGGATGCGAATGGGCAGCCTATCAGCAATTCTCCCAGACTTGTGCTCAACGGCGGTATCTCGATTCCGCTGATGCCGGGGAAGGTCTACCTCACCCCAGATGTGCAGTACATCAGTAGGCGGAAGACCTTGTCTGGGGGCAATGTCCATTCGTGGGCAGTTGCAAACTTGACAATAGAGGCGCGGGATGTTTCGCGTGACCTGGATATGAGTTTCAGCATATACAACCTGCTCGATGAGGAAGTGTTCGTGCCCGCACGGGCCGATAACGTGCAGGACCAGATTCCGCAGGATAGGAGGACCTTCCGTCTGCAATTGACGCGGCGGTTCTAGACGCCCGGTTGGCAGGTTATCATGGTTTTCAAGGGCATATTCATGAATCGGAGAGTTTGCAGCCTAATAGTCGCAGTTGCGATATGTGCTGTGCTTGGCTTGGCTGATAACTGTCACGGGAAGTCCCGGCCTGCGGCCGAGTATCAGGTCAAGGCAGCGTACATCTACAACTTCGCAAAGTTCGTGGAGTGGCCCTCCAAGGTATTTTCAAACGCCAATTCGCCGATAATCATAGGTGTGCTTGGTGACGACCCATTCGGGGACACCCTTGAGCAGACCATTAAGGATAAGACTGTCAATGGCAGAAGACTCCAGGTCAGGCGGTTCGACAAGACGAGCGACGTCGGGGTTTGCCATATGCTCTTTGTTAGTTCATCTGAAAAGATGCGTCTGTCGAAGGCGTTGGACCGGGTCAAGGACTCGAACGTATTGACCATCGGGGAGATGGGTGGATTCGCCCGACAAGGTGGGATGATCGGGTTTACCATGGAAGGCAACAAAGTTGGCTTTGAGATCAACCTAGAGAGGGCGAAGAAGGCGGGGCTGAATGTCAGCTCCCAACTACTGAAAGTAGCCAAAGTCGTAAGGTGATAGTAGTGCTGGGGGACGAATGAACATACCATCGTTTCGAGATATACCGATAAGGCGGAAGCTGACGCTGATCATCATGCTGACCAGCGGCGTCGCTCTGCTCCTGGCTTGCGCGGCATTCCTGGCGCACGACCTGGTCACTCTGCGCCGCACGACGGCTCGCAATCTCTCAATACTCGCACGGGCCATCGGGGCCAACAGCAAAGCGCCCATCGTTTTCGGGGATCGGGGCGCCGCGGAGGAAACCCTGGCCGTTCTGAGCGGTGAGCGCCACATCGTTGCTGCCTGCATCTACACAGCCGACGGCGAGGTATTCGCAAGATACTCTCGCAAGGATGCGAGCCGCAGCTTCCTGCCACCTAAGCCGGAGAAGCAAGGCCACCGCTTCCGGGATGGCGGCCTGGTAATGTTCCAGCCGGTCGTTCTGGACGGCGAGCGGATTGGCACGGTTTACATACAGTCGGACATGCGTGAGATGCACAGCCGTGTCAACCGGTATGCGGGCATAGTCGCCGTCATAATGTTGGCAGCTTCCTTAGTAGCCTTTGTCCTCTCTTCGAAGATCCAGCGAGTAATCTCTGAGCCGATTCTGCGCTTGGCGGCTGTGGCGAGGGTAGTTTCGACCGAGAAGAACTACTCCGTGCGGGCCGTAAAGGACAGCCAGGATGAGATCGGCTGTCTCATAGATGCGCTCAACGAGATGATGACGCAGATTCAAGAGCGGGATGCCGCCCTTCAACAGGCTCGAGACGAGCTGGAAATGCGTGTGAAGGAGCGCACGAGGGACTTGCAGATGGAAGTCGCCGAGCGCAAGCGTACGGAGAAAGCTCTGCGAAAGAGCGAGAGCAGATACAGGAGCTTGGTAGACAACCTGCCTCAAAGGATATTTCTCAAGGATAAAGATGGTGTTTATGTATCCTGCAACGAGAATTACTCCCGGGATTTGAAGATCCAGGCTGATGGAATCACTGGAAAAACGGACTACGACTTTTACCCGAGAGAACTTGCTGAAAAGTATAGAGCAGACGACACGAGGGTTATAGAATCGGGACAAGGAGAAGAGATAGAGGAAAGATATATTCAAGACGGACAGGAAAGGTTCGTACAGACGGTCAAAATCCCCATCACCGACGGGGCTGGAAACAAGGTCGGAGTGCTGGGGATTTTCTGGGACATCACTGTGCGCAAGCAGGCGGAAGAAGAGATGCGAAAAGCGAAGGAAGCGGCCGAGGATGCTAACCAGGCGAAGAGCGAGTTCCTAGCCAACATGAGTCACGAGATCCGCACTCCCATGAATGGAGTCATAGGGATGACGGAGCTGGCGCTCGACACGAAACTCACGCCGGAGCAGCGCGAGTACCTGGAGGCGGTACAGGCATCCGCTGATTCATTGTTGACGATCATTGACGATATCCTCGACTTCTCGAAGATCGAGGCGAGGAAGCTGAGCATTGAACCGGTGGATTTCGACCTGCGCGATAGCATAAGCGATACTATGGCGGTGCTGGCCTTGCGGGCGGATCAAAAGGGCCTGGAGCTGGCGTGCCACGTGCCGCCGGATGTGCCGGATGCGCTGATAGGCGATCTTGGTCGCTTGCGCCAGATCATCGTGAACCTGGTGGGAAACGCCATCAAGTTCACACGGCAGGGCGAGGTAGTGGTCCGTATCAGCGTCGAGTCACAGTCGGAAGATGCAGTGTGCTTGTGCTTTGCAGTCGCGGACACGGGTATCGGCATCCCTCCCGACAAGCTCAAGGTCATCTTCGATGCATTTGCGCAGGTGGACGGCTCCACGACTCGCAGGTATGGCGGCACGGGCCTGGGTTTGGCCATATCGTCCCAACTGGTGGAGATGCTGGGCGGCAGGATCTGGGTGGAGAGCGCAGTCGGGAATGGCAGCACGTTCCAGTTCACCGCCAATTTCGGCGTGCAGAAGGACCGGGCGGCAGAACCGTCTGCCGTGGAATCGCTGAATCTACGCGGGCTGCCGGTGCTCGCAGTTGATGATAACGCGACCAACCGGCGTATCTTGGAAGAAACGCTTGTCAGCTGGCGGATGAAGCCTACAGTAGTCGAGGATGGGCCTTCGGCGCTGTCTGCAATGCAGGAGGCGAAGGATGCCGGGAGTCCGTTCGCCCTGGTGCTGGTTGATGCGCATATGCCGGACATGGACGGCTTTGACCTTGCGCGGCGGATCACGCAGACGCCCGGACTCGCCGGCGCCACAATCATGATGCTGTCGTCTGCCGGCCAATCCGGGGAGGCCGCACGATGCCGGGACCTGGGCATCGCGGCCTACCTAACAAAGCCCATCAAACAGTCCGATCTGCTGGATGCGATCGTGTCCGTCCTTGGCGCCTGTCCCTCAGACAAGCCGCGACGTTCTGGGGCCGCATCACGTGGTTCATCGGCCAGGCGAAAAGCCCTTCGCATACTTCTGGCTGAGGACAATCTTGTCAACCAGAAGCTCGCGGTGCGTGTGCTTGAGAAGCGTGGTCACCGCGTTGCGGTCGCTGCAAACGGCATAGAAGCTCTCGAAGCCCTCGAGAAGAAGCAATTCGATGTCGTGCTGATGGACGTCCAAATGCCTGAGATGGATGGGCTTGAGGCGACCGCCGCTATTCGGAAGAAGGAAAAGGTGAGCGGCGGCCACATACCGATTGTCGCTATGACGGCGCATGCTATGAAAGGGGACACCCAGCTCTGCTTGGATGCGGGCATGGATGGCTATGTCTCTAAACCTGTACGCGCAAGCAAACTCTACGAGACTATCGAGCGCTTGGCGCAGAAGGCTGGCGACGTTGAGGCCTCAGCTCAAGACGTAATGGACATGGAAGAGGTTCTGGCGCGAGTCGAGGGGGATATGCAGCTCCTCAGGGATATGGCGGGGCTGTTCCTCGACGAATGTCCCAGGCTCATGTCTAACATACAGCAAGCTATCGAGCTTGGCGACACCAAGGCGCTTGCGCGAGCGGCGCATGCACTGAAAGGATCGGTTGGTAATTTCGCCGCAAAAGGCGCTTTCGACGCCGCGCTAAAGCTCGAGATGATGGGCCGGAATGGTGATCTCAGCCAGAGTGAACAGAGCTATGCCGATCTTGAGGAACAGGTTGAACCGCTCAAATCGGCGCTAATCTCGTTCAGAATGGATGCTGCAGCATGAGAGTTCTGATTGCCGAAGATGATCCTGTCTCCCGCCGACTGCTGGAGAGCGCACTTGTCAAATCGGGATACCAGGTAGTCACAGCCTGCGATGGGACGGAGGCTTGGAACATACTCCGCACCGAGGGCGCCCCGAGGCTCGCTATCCTGGACTGGATGATGCCGGGCATGGACGGAGTCCAAGTCTGCCGTCGGGTTAGAAAGCTGCGGGGGCGGCCTTACGTGTATATCATCTTGCTTACGGCGAGGGACCAGAGGCAGGATTTCTTCGAAGGTATGGAGGCCGGGGCGGATGACTATGTTATCAAGCCCTTTGACACTCGCGAGCTAAGGTCTCGCCTGCACGCAGGCAAGCGTATTCTCGATCTCCAATCCGAGCTCCTTTCTATGCGAGAAATGCTTGAGCAGCGGGTGACCCATGATATTCTGACGGGCCTACCTAATCGGCTGCTGTTTGGTGACCGGCTAAACCAGAGATTGGCTCAGTCGCGCCGCAGCCAGAGACCGTTGGCTGTTATGTTCCTCGACCTGGATCATTTCAAGCTGATTAACGATACGCTGGGCCACAGTGTTGGAGACCAGTTGCTGAAGCAGGTGGCACAGCGGCTAACGGCGTCTGTGCGCGAGGCCGACACCGTCGCTCGTATGGGTGGGGACGAGTTCATAGCCATAGTCGCCGATATCTCCGAATCAGAGGATGCTACAGTCGTTGCCCGTAGGGTGCTCGAAACGTTGTCCCAACCCTTCCTGCTAAGCGGTCAAGAAATCTTCATCTCCGCTAGTATTGGTGTGAGCATGTACCCCTCGGATGGCGCTGATCCCGAAACCTTGGTGAAGAACGCAGACGCCGCCATGTATCGCGCCAAAGAGCATGGCAGCAATCGCTGCCTGTTCTACACGGAGGACCTGGGTGCAGTAGCTTCCGAGCGGGTGAAGCTGCAGAGCGGCCTGCGCAGAGCATTGGAGCGTGGAGAGTTCTTGTTGCACTACCAGCCGCGGGTAGATCTCAAGACCGGTGAAATGCTCGGAGCGGAAGCGCTGCTGCGTTGGCAGCACCCTGAACTTGGACTGCTTGCCCCAGCTCAATTCATCCCGCTTGCGGAAGAAACCGGAGATATTGTGCCGATCGGTGAATGGGTGCTTCGGACTGCCTGTGCCCAGAACAAGGCCTGGCAGGAGGCAGGATTCTCGCTGGTGGACATCGCCGTCAACGTCTCGGCCGTCCAGTTCCAGCAAGGTGACTTGGTAGCTGCTGTGAAAGGAGCGCTGGACGAGACCGGGCTCGAGCCCTGCTACTTGTCTCTCGAACTTACTGAAAGCATTCTCATGCGCAATCCAGAGACCGCTGCCACCGTGCTGCGGGATCTCAAGGAAGTTGGGGTTCAGATTTCCATAGATGATTTTGGCACGGGCCATTCTTCACTGAGCTATCTGAAGCGATTCCCGACGGATGCGGTGAAGATTGACCAGACTTTTGTGAAAGATATCACTTCGGATCCGGATGACGCCGCCATCGCCGGAGCGATGGTTGCGATGGCCCACAGCCTGAGCCTCAAGGTTGTGGCCGAAGGTGTGGAAACCCTCGGGCAACTGGCGTTCCTCCGCTCGCTCAACTGCGATGAAATGCAGGGCTACTTCATAAGCCGGCCTGTCCCGGCGGACGAGTTCATAGAGGCATTGCAGCAGGAGCGCTTCCAGGGCGAGGACAAAGTCTTGCCAGCCGCATAGTACCGCCGTGATCGGCCCACGCTGAATTCCCATCCGTGCCTCGGCTTTCAGCTCGCCGCGAAGCTGCGTCGCCGTTGGGCAACTTCCACTCTTGCTCCAATGAATTCGACCGATATGCTGCGCGCACAAACGCGGGGAGAGAGGATTTTGGGCTTGTGCATCCGAAAAGGCCTAGTGGCACTTTGAAATCGGGGAGGCTGCCAATGGCTAAGATCAAGGCCCTGCTGTTCACGGGCGGAGAGATTCACGATTGGAAGGGGTGCGGCGACGAGATCGAGAAGACTCTGCGCGCGGCGGGAGACTTTGAGATCACTCGCACAAACGACGACCTTTCAGCGTTCGAGTCTCCGAACCTGGATCCCTACGACGTCGTCGTCTTTTACTATACGAGGGGTAAGCTTACAGATGCCGGGAAGAACGGGCTGCTAAACTGGATCGCCGGCGGGAAGGGCTTTGTCGGCATCCACTCCGCGACGGCTTCCTTCCACGGCTGCCCTGAATACCTGTGCATGGTCGGCGGCCATTTTGTGACTCATCCAGCTCCGCGGAAGTATCAGGTGAGCATAGCGGATCCCACACACCCGATTACGAAAGACTTGATTGAATTCCTCGTCGAGGACGAGCAGTATATCATGGACTACGATCCTGGGGTAAACGTACTGGCGTCCGCTCTCTGGGAGGGCGAGAAGATGCCGGTCGCCTGGACGAAGCCTTGGGGGAAGGGACGCGTCTTCTACCTGGCGCTCGGTCACAGTCCGGAGGCATGCAGGGACGAGAACTTCAAGACCCTCCTCCTCCGCGGCTCGATCTGGGCGGCAGGTGCTTAGACGCCGGAGCAAGATGCCTTGTGGAAGAGGGCCGACCCCGTGCGCAGAGGTCGGCCCTCTATTGTCTTGCCATGCGTCCATATCAGTATCTGACATACGCGTAGTAGCTGTACTCCAGTGTCTTCTCTTCACCCGGGTTGAGCGGAACCTCCCATGTAATGAGCGAAGTCGGATTCACGGGGTTCACGCCTTCCGCTTGCTTTTCAACTTTCCCGTCGTGGCTGGCGGATACCACTTCGCCCGTCAGCTTCTTCTTGACCGTCACCGTCACCGGCTTGGACTTGAAGTTCTTGATCATGAGCTTGCCATCCACGGTGACCTTTGCGAAACGGTACCCACTCTCGCGGAGAGCGTCGTTCTCCCTGGTTCTCTCTAGCTCGGACTTCTTCGCTGAGATATCGGTGGCTATGGTGAGCTTCAGATCCCCCTTTGCTCCCTTTGGTGTGTAGTTCAGTGTGTCCTGAGCCAGCGGTTGTTCCTTCGAAGTTGCCATTGCCGGCGCGGTAGTCCACGGGAACTTCGAGTTGTTAGTGAGCCTCAGCTTATGCCACACCTGGTTTTCGAGCCGCTCATCCTGAGTTCTTTGGGAAGATTCCACGTGTCCCGAGGGCTGAAGGTTCGACGTATCCGGGACCGCCCACTCATAAACGTGCTCGTAAGGCACTTCGGACGAAAACACGGTGTAGTACGCGCGCTCGTTCTTCCTCAGGGAAACCTCCTTCATGTGGTACAGGAAGAGGTCCTCCTCAGGAGCGCCCGGCGTTTCCCTGGTGGTGTAGCCGAACTCGCTTGTCGCTTGTTGTTCGGGGACGCCTCCATAACCTCCTCCAAAACCTACGTAGGCTAGGTTCTGCGTAGTTGCGCCCATGGGTGCGCCGCGTCCGCCGCGACTAAGCTGACTCACAAAGTCCGTGACCGATTGGCCCAGCGCCAATGGGGACAGCGTGTCGGCAAACATGAAATTCGGATAGCCGACTACGAAGTAAACGTCCGCCCCTTCGATATCCTCCACGTCGTTCACGAGAAGTCCCTGCATGGTGATGCGGGCTTTCTTGTCATCAATAAGCTCAACCAGGTAGGCTGGCGACCAGGACAGGCCCTTTTGCAGGTAGGCCATGGTGACAGTCGCCTTGTCCTTAGCGCCGGCGACTTTGAATTGGAAGCGTTTGACCCTTTCCTTTGCTGTATACTCTACGTTTGCCCGGCCATCGAACTCGATCCACGAAATGCTGCTCTTGTTGATCGCCACCGTCCCCGTTGCTGTCTCGATAAGAGCGAGATTGGGCTGACTAGGTGGAATGACCGAAGTGTAGGCAGGATAGGTCGGCCTGTTGGGGTCGGGCTTTCTATCCTCGGGCACGGCGATGAGCTTGCCCTCGATGACTTTGTCGCCCACCATGAAGCGGACTTTCTTCCCCACGTTTGCTGCCAGCACCTCCTGGATGGATATCGCGGGCACGGTGCGGCTTACTTCTTCCTGTAGAGCGGTCAGGCGCTCGATTGAGACGCCCGGCTTCGGCGAGCCGATCCAGAAGGTTCCCAGCGCTGCTGCGGGAACAACCTCGGTCATTGCCCAGCCGTCCGTTAGTTTGGCCTCGCCTCCGCGCACGAAGAAGCCGAGCCCGTTCTTGAAGACTGCGACTGATTTGGTCTTCGCGCTTACCGTTGATGGCTCCGGCGCGGCTGGGATAGAGCAGATGAGTAAAGCCAGTACTCCGATACCCAAAATCTGTGTGGCAAAGCGTTTGTACAGCATAGTACACACCTCCGGCAATCAGATTGGTCGAGTTACATCGCGTCATGGGCGCCTCAACCACTACATTATTAGACGTCTTTCAAAGCAGAACCTTCATGGCCTGTCTGCAAATTCTGGTTCCACGTTTGGAGGAATACAAAGCGTTTGGCCGGAATATCAACTACCGGCTGGAAGTGACGTGCGAGACGGAATTGGGTAAGGATGTGGCGAGGATAAAGGCGAAAGATCCTGAGCGTGAATCCGTTCATAGAAAAAGGTTAGGGGGACTTGCATGCAAACCGAGCGCATCCCGGTTGTAACGGCCTTCCTGTACTCCGGCGAGAAAGTCGCGCTTGTCAGGCGGAGCGAAAGAGTAAGGACTTATCGCGGCGCCTGGGCGGCGTTCAGCGGCTATATCGAGCGTTTGCCGCTGAACCAGGCGCGTCAGGAGCTTGCGGAAGAGGCCGGCCTTGCAGATGTGGACACGCGGCTGACGGGCATCGGCATTCCGCTGCCGGTGGATGACGAACAGTCCGGTCATCGGTGGCTCGTATTCCCTTTCCTGTTCGAGCTGGAGGACAGTGCCGACATCAAGACAAACTGGGAGGCTGCCGAGTGGGGCTGGTTTTCGCCTGAGGAAGTCGGGAAGCTGAACGCGGTGCCCGGCCTGGATGTCGCGCTGGGGCGAGTATGGCCGCCATTCGGGGACAGGGCTTTCTGGCACGGGCTTTCGCGCGTTGCCGCCGACACGGATCAGGGCGCGACGGAGCTTGCACGCCGCGGCCTGGCTGCGCTGGGCGGATTTGTACAAGCTCAGTGGCAAAGCCTAGACCAAGCTGCACTCCTCCGCGCTGTGAGGGCTTTTGCCGCATGCAGGCCGGCAATGGGTGTCTTTCCCAATCTGGCGGCGCGCCTTCTTCTCGCGGTGGAACGCGAGGGCGGCCAATTCGAGTTCGACGAGCTGCTGACCGAGCTGCTCGGCGCAGTGGAAGACGCGACAGACCTGTCCGTCTCTTCGGCTGCTGATGCGCTTGAGGGCAAAACGCGGCTGTTCACCCTGAGCTACAGCGAGGCGGTCCGTGACGCAATCGTCGCTTGGCGCACGGGAGCGAAGCAGGTTACCGTCGCGGAGTCCGGCCCGAGGAACGAAGGCGTCCGATTGGCCGAGGACCTGTCAAGCCGAGGCGTGCAGGTCCGCACCGTGCCTGACGCCGAGATCCTGTCGGCGGTTGAAGAATCGGATGCCGTCCTGGTCGGCTGCGACGCCATCACCGGCGCGGATGCAGTTCTGAACAAGATCGGGACCCTGCAAGCAGTGACCGCAGCGAATGATGGCAAAATCCCCGCTTATGCCATAGCCCAGACTTTCAAGATTGCTCCTCCCGGGTGGCCCGTCTTCCTGGAGCCGCAGTCTCCTGCCGACTTCGGCGAGACGGAAGGGACGCAGGCCGGAAGCGCCGTATTCGACCTGACTCCTCTCGACCTGTTCGACGCCGTCTTCACGGAGGAAGGTGCGCTCAGTCTGCCTAGGCTGAGCGAGATCCGGGCCGAGCTCGGGTCGGTCGAGCTCATTCCGGGGGCTTGACCCGCTGTGGGCTGAGGTTGTATGCTGTCTTCGTGATTAGGTAGGATGTTTCGAGAAAGGGGTAGCCTTGCCTTGTCCCATCACGAAGACCAAGCGGCCCTCGAGGAGGCGCTGAATAGTTTCGACCCGGAGGAGCGTGGTTCGGCTCTGGAGGAGCTCGCGTCGCAGGTTCGATCCGGCAAGATCGCAGTGCCCGCGCCGAGGGAAGAGGTCAATCTCCACTACCACACCTTTTTCTCCTTCAACGCGAACAACTGGTCGCCGAGCCGCATCGCATGGGAGGGCCGGAAGTACGGGCTTGAGGTCGCCGGCGTCGTGGATTTCGATGTCCTCGACGGCATGGAGGAGTTCCTGTCCGCAGGCGAGTTGCTCGGGTCGAAAACTGTCGCCGGCATGGAGACCAGGGTCTTCATCAAGGAGCTCGAGGACAAGGTCATGAGCAGCCCGAATGAGCCGGGGATCGCCTACTTCATGGCGGCTGGGTGCTTCAAGCGTCCGCCTGCCGGGAGCGCCGCGGAGCATATTCTGAAGTCCATGGCGGAGACCGCGCATGCGAGGAACATGGCGCTGATGGCTCGCGTCAATGCGTACCTCGACGAAGTTCAGCTCGACTACGAACCTGACGTTATTCCATTGACCCCCTCCGGGAACGCGACCGAGCGCCATCTGCTTGCGGCTTACGATCGGAGGGCCCGTCAGATATTCGGCGGCGATGTGCATCGCGTCGCGGCTTTCTGGTCTGACAAGCTGGAGATTCCTCAGGCCGAAGTGGGAGCCCTGATCGCGGATACGCCCAAGTTCCATGAGAAGATACGCTCGAAGCTGATGAAGTTCGGCGGCATAGGATACGTCTCACCGGACAGCGGAAGTTTTCCGACAATCGAGGATGCAATCGAGATGATCTGCTCCATGTGTGCATTCCCGATGATCGCCTGGCTGGACGGGACGAATCCAGGCGAGGAGGACACCGATGCCTTTCTGAAGCTTCTCAGGGAGAAGGGTGTGATTGCTCTCAACATCATCCCCGATCGAAATTGGAATATCAAGAATCCGGACGAGAAGGCCCTGAAGACAAGGAAGCTCCGGGAGGTAGTCGAGGCGGCTGGGAAGTTCGACATGCCGATCTCGGTCGGCACGGAGATGAACAAGGCGGGGCTGCCGTTTGTGGACAAATTCTCCGCTCCCGAGCTGCTGCCCTATGTGAATGATTTTGTGGAAGGCGCGCGGATATTCTACGGGCATACGCTGCTCGCGAGATACGCCGATTTCGGATACTTCAGCGAGGGCTCGCAGGCCGCTTTCGGAGGCGATGCTGCCGCGAGGAACAAGTTCTATGCCGACGTGGGGCGCGTGCCCGTTCCGTCTGCTGAGACGCGGATTCGGCTGGCGGAGCTCGCCGGTCGCGCCACGCCCGCATTGGTTCTCAGCATGCTTCGGGCTTAGCCCAATTCCGCGTGGGAGGCAGAGATGAAAGCAAAACAGCCGGTCATCCACCGTTTGCGATTCGGGATTGATATAGACGGCACGATCACCCAGGCGCCGAAGCGCTTCAAGCGGCTCATTGACGCATTGATTGCCGACGACGACTACGTCTTCATCATCACGGGCCGAGACACAGGCAGAAGGCAGGAGACGGAGGAGTTCCTCAAGTCGCTGCGCATCCGGTATCACGATCTGGTCATGAAGCCGATTGACTGGCCGGGTACGATGCCCGAGTGGAAGGTAAAGGCCGTCACGGAGGCGAATGTCCAGTTGATGTTTGACGATGAGGAGGCCAACTGTTGGGCCATCCAGCAGCGGACACAATGCCTCGCCGCACATGCGCTTCCGATTCCCGAGATGGAGGAGGAGTTCGCGGACCTGTTGAGGGTGCGCCCGAGAGCGAAGGCACGTCATGAGGAGATCTGCAGTGAATAGGCAGCAGCGGGCTCTGGCAGATACACAAAACCGGGCCGATCGCAGGCGGGTTCGCTTGCAGAGAGTAGGCGTCAAGGGTGTGGAGCTGCCCTTCCAGATAAAGGCGATGGAGGACGGCCACCAGACGGTGCTGGCTACGGTGTCTCTCACAGCCGACCTGCCGCACTACTTCAAAGGCGCCCACATGAGCAGGTTCATCGAGATTCTAGAGGAATGGCGGAATCGTCCGGTATCTGGGTCCGAGGTCAGGATGATCCTGCAGCAGACGAAGACCGTTCTGAGGGCTGAGATGGCACACGTGGACATCAGGTTCAAGTATTTCATCGAGAAGAAGGGGCCTGTGTCGGAATTGACCGGCGTTTTGGGATATTCGGCCTTGTTCTCCGGCGGCCTAGACGGTGGGAGCTTTGACTTCAAGCTTGGCGTGGATGTTCCGATAAACACGGTTTGTCCGTGCAGCAAGGAGATTGCCGCGATTGGCGCGCACAACCAGCGGGCGACTATTCGAGCGCGCGTGCGGTTTGTGCCCGGCAGGTTCGTCTGGATAGAGGAGCTCGTGCGCGTGCTTGAGAGCCAGGGCAGCGCTCAGGTCTACCCGCTCCTGAAGCGCGAGGACGAGAAATTTGTCACCGAGCAGGCATTCCGCAACCCGAAGTTTGTAGAGGACGTAGTGCGCGACTGCGTCCTCGCTCTGCGAGCTGACCCGCGGCTGCGGTGGTTTGAGGTCGAGTGCGAGGCCGAGGAATCCATCCACCAGCACAATGCATTTGCCTACGACCAGGAGACGTTGGCGCCGGCAAAGCGCGTGTCCTCTTCGTCCGCATATTGACACTCGTTCCGAAAGAGGCTATAATACTCGTGTGTCCGGCGTGCGCTGATTATGGCGGCCGGACTTTTTGTTTGCCGCTTTTCCCGGTATTCGAAAAGGGCTGGGATGGGGAACGCCCGCATGAGAAGAAACGTACTGGTCTTCTTCGCCGTGGCGCTGGTCGCTCTGGGATATAGCGCCCGAGCCGATGTGCTGCGAGTCCCGTATCGGTTCGAGCCTCCGGAGATCACACGCGGAGGCAGGGGGCACCGCGTCGCCATACGCGGCCTGAGGTCACTGGGTTCTCCCGGCGAGCCGGTTCTTCCTGCGGCCACTGCACGCATTCTTCTGCCCTACGGCCAGGCGCCGGATCGCGTGTACCTCGATGTCGAGAAGAGCACGGTGCTCCTGGGGCGGTTCGACATCGAGCACGGGAGGCCGGTGCAGCCCATCGGCCTGCTTCCCGCTTCGCCGGATGTGCGCAATGAGGCGATTTACCGGTCGTCTGAGCCATTCCCACGAACGCCCATCCGCATCGTGTGCGAGCAGTCGCTGCGCGGACATCGCATCTTGATCGTCAGCCTGTATCCGCTGCAATACACTCCGTCGTCCGGCAAGATTGTGTTTCACGCCGCATTTGACCTTGTCATCGAGACGAAGAAGGCAGAGCTTTCCCTCTTCGAGCGCCGGCAGGTAAAGGCCCTGCAAAAGCGTATGACGGTTGACAACCCGGAGGCGCTCAGCACATATCCTGCCGCCCCGAGCGGGCAGGGGAGCGCCCGTTATCTGCTGATCACTTCATCGGAGCTGCTGCCGTGCTTCGCTCCGCTGCTGGAGTGGAAAGAGCAGAAGGGGTTGACTTGCCGCGCTGCTACCGTCGAAGACATCCAGGCTGATGGCGTCGGAGCCGACCTTCAGGAGAAGATTCGGAATTACATCAGGGAGTGCTACCTCAACCTGGGCACGGAGTACGTGCTTCTGGGCGGTGACGACGAGATTGTCCCGGCGCGGGGAGTCCACGGCGAAGTGGGAGGCTATCTGGACGAGAATATGCCGTGCGACTTGTACTATGCCGCGCTGGATGGCAACTGGAACGGCGATGGGGACGAAATCTACGGCGAGCGGACCGACGGACCGGGCGGCGGTGAAGTGGATCTGCTGGCGGAGGTTCTGGTGGGACGAGCACCCGTCGGCACCGCCCTGGAAGCGCAGAACTTCGTGCGTAAGAGCGTTGCATATGAGAGAGATGCCGGCCCGAATATCGCTGCCATGGTCTGGGCTGGCGAGCAGTTGGATAACTTGACGTACGGCTCCGACTCCAAGGAGTCTATTGCATCAGCAATGCCGTCGGGCTATACGCACGTTCGCCTGTACGAGCGCACGAACAGCTTTTCGCGGGAGAGCGTCATGCGCGCGCTGAACGCCTCACCGCACACTGTGAACCACCTGGGCCACAGCAGCGAGACCTTCGCGCTGGGGTTGGAAGTGCCCGATGTGATGGCTCTGACGAATCAGCATCCATTCTTCGTTTACAGCCAGGGGTGCTATGCTGGCGCTTTCGACACGGCGACTTCGGGGACTGGAGACTGCATCGGCGAGCGGTTTGTCACCGTCGGGAATGCCGCGTTCGCAGCCGTCTTCAACTCCCGCTTCGGCTGGTACAGCCCAGGTGAAGCAACTGCCGGCCCGTCGCACTACTTCGACTATGAGTTCTTCGACGCGGTGTTTGTCGAGGGACGGGATGAGCCGTCGCTGGCGAAGCTCGGCGCGGCCCATCAGGATGCCAAAGAGGATCTCATCGGCATGCTGGACCAACCTGCGGTGCGTTGGTGCTACATGGAGTTGAACCTGTTCGGCGATCCGGAGGTCACGCTCCACAACGTCCTGTCGAAGGGCATCCTCGGCTTCGACGCGCCCAAGTATCAGTCGTCCGCCTCGCCCAGACTCCGCGTGTCGGACTACGACTTGAATGCCGATCATGCGAGGCCAGACATCGTCACCGTGCGGGTTTCGAGCGACACGGAGCCGGCAGGTGAAGCGATTCTCTTGCAGGAGGCGGGAACGAACAGCGGCACTTTCTTCGGCCGGTTCCAGCTCTCCGCACAACCTCCAGCCGCCGATGGCATTCTCCAGGTGAAGCATGGGGATACGCTGGTCGCCGTGTATGTGGACGAGAACGACGGTTCCGGCGGCACGGCGGAAGTGCGCGCGACGGCGTTTGTGGATGATGTGCCGCCGCTGCTCTCCGGAGTTCGCGTGGATGCCGTTCGCGACACCTCGGTCGTGGTGTGCTGGGATACCGACGAGCCCGCTGATGGCATAGTCGAATACGGTCCGACACCTGCGCTCGGTTTCACAGTCGCCCACAGTGTATTCACCACTTCGCATGCCCTCAGGATAACGAACCTATCGCCGGATTGTACGTACTATTACGCCATCAGCAGCACGGACGAGGCCGGGAACACCTCGCGGCTTTGCACGGCAGTGATGGCATTCCACACTAGATGGGCGACCGGCGCTTTCTTCGACGATGTGGAGCCCGGCGGCCCGGCGGCAATGGGCAAGTGGCGCTCGGAGGTGTTGACCGGCCGTGTACAGCCTTGGGAGCGATCTAGGGCCGACTCCCACAGCAAACACTACAGTTGGCACGCGGACGATGCCGGGTTCGCCTCCGCTTCCGTCCTGGACACTCCGGAGATTGACCTGGCCCAAGTGGCGATTCCGCAGTTGACTTTCTGGCATCGGATACTCTCGGAGCGGAATTATGATGGCGGATTCGTGCAGATCTCTGTGGACGGCGGGCTTTACTGGCAGGAGTTGTCCCAGGGCGATATGATCCAGGGCACGCCCTACGGAAGACTGGGGGCGACCTGCCCGACGCCTCGTGCCTCTGGATGGAGCGGTGACATCGCTTGGGAGAAGGTCATTTTCGACCTGGCGGATTACGGCGGCAGGAGGATAATCCTGCGATTCCGTATGGAATCGGATGCCGCAGTGGACGTCGCGGATCAGGATGGCTGGTTCATAGACGACATTACGGTCACAGGCATCCACGGTATGATTGCGCTTGACCGAAGCGCATACCGGCCGGGCGATACCGCATGGGTGGCTGTATTCGATGGTAAGGCGAACGCGGAGCACGGCCGGGGAAGGCTGTCGCCGGTCCTCGTTCGGAGCGGCCTGGAACCATGGGGGGAGAAGGTGCTTGCCGCGAAGGACAACATGCATCCGGCTGCCTTTACTGGAAGGATACTGCTGGCGGCCGGTGGGCCGAGGCCTGATGGTACGCTGCAGGTCGCGCCTCTGGACCTGATTACGGCTGAGTACTCGAATGGGAAGGAGACTTTCAGGGAAACTGCTTACGTAGATGGGTTGCCGCCGCAGATTCGAGACATCCGCGTAGTGGCTGCCACGCCGAATTCGGTGACTCTTGCATGGGACACGGACGAGCCGACCGATGGCCGCATCTCCTACGGCCTGACAGCGGAGCTGGGACTCCAGTATTACGACGCGAGATATCGAACGAACCACTTGGTGACCCTGGGCGGCCTGAAGCGGACCACCATTTACTATTTCAAGCTGCTCTGCAGCGACCGTGCCGGAAACTCAGTTATGGACGACAACCAGGGGCGGTTGCACAGCTTCGTGACCGGGGGGTTCGAGCTGTCCGGCACGATATCGGAGGACATGACGCTGGTGGCGATTCCAGGGCACGCTTGGGTGGTTGTGGATGACACGACAGTCGAGTTGGGAGTTACAGTGACCGTCGAGCCCGGCGCCGTCCTCAAGTTTGGCAAAGGCGGGCGAAATTACAACAACTGCTCGCTGTGGGTTTACGGGTCATTCAATGCTGTAGGCACTGCGGACAAGCCCATCGTCTTTACCTCCATAAGGGACGATTCGGTTTGGGGAGACACGAACGGTGACGGGAGTGCAACCCAGCCCGCGGCAGGCGACTGGGGGACGGTGTACCTCGCCGGTGCGTCCGGTTCTGTGCGCGTCCTGGAGCATTGTCTCTTCAAGTATGGCGGATGGGATGGGGGACAGGAGCGCGGCGCCCTCGAATGTCGCCAGAAGGGGATTCCGGTCAGGAACTGCCGCTTCGAGCAAAACGTCTTTCCGATCTGCTTCACGCTGGGAGCCCAGCCGACCCTGACGGGCCTGCAACTGCGGGGCAACCAGTTCAGCGGGCTTTGGCTGCGTCCCGCCGCGCAGATGGCGGACGGTGTGTTGGATCTCGTGGGGATCCCTTACATCTTCTGGAGCCGGGACGGCTGGGATGTGGTGATCACAACGGGCAGATCGCTCACCATCATGCCCGGGGTCGTCATAAAGGTCGGCGGAAACGTGCAGAAGACCAGCGTCATGGTGTATGGCTCCCTGAGTGTTCTCGGCACGCCTGAAGCGCCGGTGATCTTCACCTCATTGAAGGATGACTCGATTCTCGGGGATACGGATGGCGACGGCGGCGCGGTCGGGCCGCGCGCAGGCGATTGGGGCAGAATCGGGCTTAACGGCGCGGCGCTTCTCAACCACTGCATCATCAGATACGCCGGTTGGGATGACCGTGAGTGCGCCGCAGTGGAATGCCTCGACACATCGCCGGAGCTCAGGTACTGCGAGATATCCGCCTCTGCGCATGGGCTGGAGGCTGCCGGCGGAGCCCCGCTCATCTCGAACTGCACGATTGCCTTGAACTCCGGATCAGGACTCGTGTTCGATGCGGAGAGCGCTGAATTCTCCGTGTATAGACTCCGGCCATCCCGACGACGTAGACCCGGGAACCGACTCCAGGGCGGATATGGGCGCCCATCCCTGGGGCGGTTGACACCCGGCGTGCGGAACAGTAGAGTATTAAGGGGCTTTCCGGTGGAGAGGCCCGTTAGGGCGGCCTTAAAGTACAATTGGCGAGCCATATATCCGATCATCGGAGGCAGCAGTGGGGAAGAAGCATATATCGGTGACTGCGGCCAGGCACTCGTGCAGAAATGTGCCGGTCTGCGTTCCCGTAGGTGGTCTCAGTATCAAGCCGTCGGACACGGTGGCATTGATAGACTTGGCGGCGGGTCGGCAGATACCCACGCAACTCATGGTGGACGCGGAAGAGCGGTCCCTGTGTTGGATCGTGGATAGCCTTCGGGTCGGTGAAACACGGGAGTATGAAACTCAGCCGGGCGTCTCACCTTCGACCTCGCCCGTGGAGCTGGTGGATATGGGCGATGAGGTGGAGTTTCGAATCGGCGGCCAGTTGTTCACGAGCTACCACTACGGCGGCGACATAGTTCGTCCGTTCCTCTACCCGATACTTGGCCCTGGCGGGAAAGGCATCACGCGGAATTACCCGATGATTAAGGACGTTCCGGGCGAGACCAGCGACCACAAGCATCATAGGTCAGTCTGGGTGGCTTTCGGCGATGTGAACGGCGCGGACGACTGGTCGGAGGAAGAGGGCTGCGCCCGCATCGTCCATCGCCAGTTCTTGGAGAAGTCGGAGGGACCCGTATTCGGGCGCATCCGCGCTTTGAACGATTGGGTGGACAGCGGGGGCAGGAAGCTGATGGAAGAAGTGCGTACCATCACCATCTACAACTTGCCGGAAACCGGTAGGATCATTGACCTCGGCGTCGTGTTCCGCGCTACCGAGGGCGATGTCAGGTTCGGCGATACCAAGGAGGGGGGCATCGCATCCGTCAGAGTGGCCACCAGCATTGACGGCGACAAGGGCGGGGTGATTACGAATTGCTTCGGCGGCGTCACAGAAGCCGAATGCTGGGGAAAGCCTGCGCACTGGTGCGACTATTCCGGCCCGGTGGATGGCGGAATCATGGGTATCTCAATCTTCGATAGTCCTGATAACTTCCGGCATCCGACTCGCTGGCACGTCCGCGACTACGGGCTCTTTGCGGCAAACCCGTTCGCCTTGTCGGCCTATGCGGGAGACCCGAATGTGGACGGCAGCCACGTCGTAAAGTCGGGAGAGGAATTCCCGTTCGCGTATCGCCTGTACTTCCATGATGGCGATGCGAAAGCCGGAAACGTCGCCGAGGGGTATCATGGATACGTTAATCCTCCATTAGTCGAAGCGGGGTAGGCGGTGTCCGGGCCTACTCAGCAGGCCATTCCCGATAGGTATTCAAAATGCGAAACATTCCCGATATTCTCGCTATTACATTGCTGATTCTAGTTCTCCCATCATTTTTGGGTGCGAGTGCGGTGGCAGACAGAGGTTTGGAGTTGCCAAATATATGGGGGCAGGGCGGAGCCCTATTTGCTTTCTCCGGATTCGATGGTGAAACCGACTGCCGTCATCCGTTCGTGGGTTATACGTCCTGGGATGGGCGGGGAATCGTATTTCACACGGAAGCGCCGGCATCGCTGCGTTTCAAGGTGCCCCCTGGTGGGGAATCCGGAGAGTTCTCCTTGCAAGATGAGATCGTCGCCGGCGATGTGCTCTCGTCGCTGATTGGTTACTCGGGCGCAAAGCTCAGGTTGCGATACCTGTTTCTGGACAAGGATGCGGTTGTCGGCGAGTTAAAGGCTCTGGAAGCGCCGGAGCCGGTGGACGTATGCATCGCCGCAAAGATCGAGGGATCTCAGGTCGAGAGGAAAGGGAACGCCACCGTCTTCCACGCCGGGTCCGAGGAATTTGTGCTGGCGGGGGACGGCCCGGGGCTTGAGGCGAACGAAGGAGGCATCAGCGCGCGGCTATCGCCCGGAGAGAGCCTGAAATTTGCATTCATTTACTGTTACGGTTCGCTGCCCGATATCGAGAAGCGTGCGACGGTTGCGCTATCGGTGGACCAGCGGAAGCTCTTTGAGAAGAGGGTTGCCTTCTTCAAGCGACTCCCCAAGCCAAAATCCGATGATCCTGTGCTCCGCCGGACTTACTACAAATGCGCATCCGTGCAGAAAGTCAACTGCGCAACGGCTCAAGGCGCGATTTTGTTCGATTGGACGACTCCAGACCGGTGGCCTCATAAGTATATGTGGATCTGGGATTCTGCATTTCATGCGTTGGGCCTCCGGCATTTTGCTCCGGAGTGGGCGCGCAACGCCGTCAAGGCGGTCTTATCCAAGCAGCGGCCGGATGGGTCCATTTCTCACAAGATGACCCCGGACGACCAGGGCGATTCCAAGATCATCCAGCCTCCTATCCTCTCCTGGGCAGCCTGGAAGGTGTTTGAAACCGCCGGCGACGGTGATTTCCTTCGGTATTGCTATCCTCGGCTCAAGGCGATGGTACTCTTTGACTGCCGGCGGATGGATGCCGACTACAATGGCCTTTCCGAGTGGGGCCACAAGTTTGCATCCGGCATGGATAACTCGCCTCGGTTCGATCAGCCGGTTGGAGATGCTGTGGACCTGAACGCCTATCTCGTGAATGACATGTTCTATCTCGAAAAAATGGCCCAAAAGCTGGGGCTTAAGACCGATGCACAGATGTGGGCGCAAATGCGGAGCGACCGGAGTCGAAAGATCAACGAGCTCCTATGGGACCCGGAGACAGGGTTCTATTACGATTTGGACCCTGAGGGCGGGCAGATCAAGATCAAGACGGCGGCGGGTTTCACACCTCTATTTGCAGGTATATGTTCCAAAGAACAGGCGGCGGCGCTGGTCGAGCATCTGACAAATCCGAAAGAATTCCAGCGCGCATTTCTCCTGCCGAGCGTTTCCGCTGACGAGCCTGCGTTCTCCGATAACATGTGGCGCGGGCCGGTGTGGGTGAACTACAACCGCCTCGTGATAGAAGGCCTTGCTCGTTATGGCTATCGAGATGAAGCTGCGGAACTGCGGACCATCACGCTGAAGGAGATCGCTCGCTGGTATGGCAGGGACGGCGTGATTTATGAATTCTACGACAGCGAGGGTAGGAGATCGCCTGCTGAGCTGAGCCGCAAGGGCAAGGCAGGTGTTAGGGTCGGCGACCAGCGGATCGGGCCCTGCGTGCGCGATTACCACTGGACCGCGGCTATTTTTGTGGATCAGATCCTCGGCAAATAGGCCCCCTCGCTAGCGCAAGTATGCGCGGATTGCCGAACTCACTGGGCGGGCAGAAGAGTGCTGCCGGAAACTTCCGCATGTTTGAAAAACCCCTTGACATGGAATATATTGTGCGGTAGAATGGTTAGTACCACAACATGTAGTAGAGTTTTCGAGATTCCATCATGAAATGCCCTTACTGCGGACACAAAGATGACAAGGTTTTGGACTCGCGCTCCATCAGGGAGGGCGAGGGCATACGCAGGCGACGGGAGTGCCTCGGCTGCGGCCGCAGGTTCACGACATACGAGGAGATCGAGGAGATGCGGCTGATGGTCGTCAAGAAGGATGAGCGGCGCGAGCCGTTCGACCGCTCAAAGATTCTTAAAGGAATGGTCACAGCCTGCGAAAAGCGCCCCGTCAGCGTCGCCCAGTTAGAAGCCGCAGTTGACGAGATTGAGCGTGCCCTCTACAACAGGGGTGACAAGGAAGTTCGGTCCGCCGAGATCGGCGACATGGTCATCGAGAAGCTGAGCCGGCTCGACCGGGTAGCCTATGTGAGGTTCGCATCCGTGTATCGCCAATTCGAGGACGTGACCCAGTTCAAGGAGCTGGTGGATGTTCTGGACAGGGATAGGTAGTAGACAACAGACTATAGACGGTAGACTGCAGACCAGGGACCACTAAGGCTGCAGTCTGCAGTCTGGTTTACAATTCTCAGGAGGATCGAAGATGCTCACCAAGAATGCGATCACCGTACTTGAGAGGCGCTACCTCAGAAAGGACGAGCACGGGAATCCCGTCGAGACGCCCGAGGGGATGTTCCACCGGGTGGCCGAGGCCGTCGCGCAGAGCGAGATACCCTATGGGAAATCCGACGCGCAGGTCAAGGAGATCGAGGCGGAGTTCTACGGCATGATGTCCGAGCTGGAGTTCCTTCCGAACAGCCCGACCCTGATGAACGCCGGTCGGGATCTCGGGCAGCTCGCTGCCTGTTTCGTGCTCCCGATCGAGGATTCCATGAACAGCATCTTCGAAGCAATCAAGCATACCGCCCTCATCCACAAGAGCGGAGGAGGGACGGGCTTCTCGTTTTCGCGGCTTCGCCCGGCGTGTGATGTCGTCCAGTCAACGAACGGCGTCTCCAGCGGGCCGATATCCTTCATGGAAGTCTTCAACGCTGCGACGGAAGCCATCAAGCAGGGTGGGACAAGGCGCGGCGCGAATATGGGTTGCCTCCGTGTGGATCACCCGAACATCCTCGACTTCATCACCGCGAAGAAGGACGGCAACCGGCTGACGAACTTCAACATCTCCGTGCTCCTAACAGAAGACTTCATGGAGGCGGCGGAGAAGAACAAGGACTACGATCTGATCAACCCCCGCACCGACGAAGTCGTCAAGAGCCTGAACGCCCGCAAGGTTTTCGATCTCATTGTGAATATGGCCTGGCGGAACGGCGAGCCGGGCATCATCTTCATTGACCGGATCAACCGCGACAACCCGACCCCGAAGCTCGGCGATATTGAGAGCACGAATCCCTGCGGCGAACAGCCTCTCCTGCCCTATGAAGCCTGCAACCTGGGGTCCATCAACCTTGTGAAGATGGTGAGCGCCTCGAACGGCAGCGCGGCCATAGATTACATGAAACTCGGCCAGTCCGTGCGCATGGCCGTGCGATTCCTCGACGATGTGATTGACGCCAGCAAGTATCCGCTCGAGCAGATCGACGAGATGGTGAAAGGCAACCGGAAGATCGGATTGGGCTTGATGGGCTTCGCGGACATGCTCATCATGCTCGGCATCCCGTATGACTCAGAGCAAGCCACAAAACTCGGCGCGGAGGTCATGCAGTTCATCGAGACCGAGGCCAGGCAGATGTCCGCCGAGCTCGCAGCAGAGCGCGTGCCTTTCCCGAACTTCGAGGGGAGCATCTACGATGTGCCCGACGGCGTCAAGATGAGAAATGCGACTGCGACCACCGTTGCGCCGACCGGGACTCTATCCATCATTGGCGGGTGCTCCAGCGGCATAGAGCCTATGTTCGCGGTATGCTATGTGCGGACAGTGCTGGACGGCACAGAGCTGGTGGAAGTCAATCCGCTCTTCGAGAAGATTGCCAGGGACCGAGGATTCTACAGCGAGGAACTGATGAAGGAGATTGCCGGCCGCGGGACCGTCAAGGGCCTGGACGCTGTTCCGGCTGACGTGCAGCGGATCTTCGTGACGGCGCACGACATAGCGCCTGTGTGGCATATCAAGATGCAGGCCGCGTTTCAGAACTATGTTGACAACGCAGTGTCCAAGACGGTGAACTTTGCCAATTCCGCGACGCCGGAGGACGTCGCCGAGGTATACAGACTCGCCTACCGCCTGGGATGCAAGGGAGTCACGGTCTACCGCGACGGCAGCCGGGATGAGCAGGTCTTGACCTTGGGAACCGAAAAGAAGGAAGCGGCTGCGTCGGAGAAGGGCGTCCTCGCGCCGAGGCCAAGGCCCGTGCGAACTCAGGGCGTGACGGAGAAGGTGAAAACCGGCTGCGGCAGCCTGTACGTCACCATCAACGAGGATGAGGAAGGGCTGTGCGAGGTCTTCGCCCGGATGGGCAAGTCGGGCGGCTGCGCATCGTCGCAGTTGGATGCCGTCTCCCGTGTGATCTCCGCCGCTCTTCGCGCAGGCGTGAAGCCGGAGTCGGTAATCAAGCAGCTTCGGGGCAATGTCTGTCCGTCGCCATGCTGGGATCAAGGCGGGAAAGTCCTCTCCTGCCCGGACGCGATCGGGATTGCTCTGGAGCACTATGTTCAGTACAAGCAGACCGGCGAGGCCGGCGAGGCGGTGAATAAGTGGTCGAGCGCGCTGGACAATCTCGTCGGTGCCTGCCCGGACTGTGGCAGCGCCGTCGAGCACGAGAGCGGCTGCATCGTCTGCCGCTTCTGCGGCTTCTCGAAGTGCGGATAGGCAGTCTTTCAGGCCGCTATCCGCTATGAACAGCGGCCTGTCTCGTCCGGTAGCCCTACCAGTAATGCAAGATTGACAGGGATTGATGAAGCGTATATCATTATTTCGACGTGACTGGCGATAAAGGCGGAATCAACCGCCATGGAGCGTCGAAGTTTTGCTGAAAGCCGATCGCCTGGGCAGATAATAAATGCCCGGGCATTTTTCATATCCGGGCGCACTTACCGTTTATGCGGAGGCGTACGGATGACGCGGAATAGAATACCCCTACGGTATGGTATGAACCCCAATCAGAAGCCTGCTCAGGTCGTCTTCACGGCCCGCAGTCCCAGCATCGAAGTGCTGAACGGCGCTCCCGGCTACATCAACATCCTCGATGCCCTGAACGGCTGGCAGCTCGTGAAGGAGCTCAAAGCCTCGCTGGGGCTTCCTGCCGCGACGTCCTTTAAGCACGTCAGTCCGGCGGGAGCAGCAGTTGCTGTTCCACTGACGAATGATCTGGCGAAGGCGTACTTCGTAAACGACATGGAGCTTTCGCCGCTCGCAACGGCATATGCCCGCGCACGCGGCGCTGACCGTGTGTCCTCGTTCGGCGACTTTGTCGCAGTCAGTGACACGTGCGACTCCTCGACTGCAAGGCTGATCAAGCGAGAGGTATCCGACGGCATCATCGCGCCGGGCTACGATGAGGATGCGCTCGGGATCCTGAGAGCAAAGCGCGGCGGGAAGTACCTGGTCCTGCAGATGGATCCGAACTACGAGCCGCCGGAGATGGACCGTCGGGAGGTCTTCGGCGTCATCTTGGAACAGAAGTGTAACGACATACAGGTCGGCCCTGATGTGCTTACCAACACGGTCACCGAGAGCAGAGCAATCCCCCCGGATGCGCGGAGGGACCTGATCGTCTCCCTGATCACCCTGAAGTACACCCAGTCAAACTCGGTTTGCTTTGCATGCGATGGGCAGGCCATAGGCGTCGGGGCCGGCCAGCAGTCGAGGGTGCACTGCACGCGCCTGGCGGGCGGGAAGGCGGACCTCTGGTGGCTTAGGCAGCATCCGAAGGTGCTGAATCTGCAGTTCAAGCCGGGACTGAGCCGCGCGGAGAAGAACAATGTTATAGACCAGTTCCTGTCCGACAGCCTGACTCCGCCGGAAGAGGCCCTCCTGCGAGAGAGCCTCGAAGGTCCGGTGGAGCGTCTCTCTCCCGAGGAGAAGCGCGCGTGGCTGGACGAACTGAATGGTGTGTCGCTCGGGTCCGACGCGTACTTTCCCTTCCGTGACAGCATTGATCGCGCTGCACAGACCGGCGTGAAGTACATCGCCGAAGCCGGCGGTTCCGCCCGGGATGATGACGTCATCGCGGCGGCGAACGAATACGGCATGGTCGTTGTGTTCACCGGCGTCAGGCTGTTCCACCATTAGAATGACCGGATAGATCAGAAGTCGTGGGCATTTCAGATGCCGTAGAATCCCGGTCGACCGCAGGCGGTACGATGCAAGCCAAAATCGCAGTCTCAGGCCGACAAAGCACTAGCGGGCTTCTGCCTCGCGCCGGCCCGGCCATACTCACAGCAGTCGCCACGCTGAGTTGATCCGGGAGACCAAGCAGGTGTTGTTCAACGCGGAGGAGGCGGATATCTATCGGCGCGACCGGGTGTTTCGGATTGTGCAGGCGCACGGCCTGGCTGGCAGGCTGACGATGGTCTGGTAGCGGGAGTTGACAAAGTCGGCTCGTTTTGGTAGATTGGTTTCTGCGGAGGTGTTTCGGTATGCGTATCAGGGCGAAGGAACTGCGCAGAGCGCACAAGCGAAAAGCCGAGAGCTATAAACAGCGGATGCGTGAAGAAGCGCAGGCTCAGGCTGCGAAGCGGAAATAGCATCCGCTTGTTGACTTTTGTGGCGGAACGTGGTATAAGTAGATAGGCCACAGCGGTTGTGGCAAAAACGTGCGAAGCAGCACTATATGGTCAGTCGCTGCAGACGCCCATTCACAATGATTGTCGAATGGGCGTTTGTGTGTCTGTGGACTTGGCGAAGTGCGTTGCGGCACTCTTATGCACGATGGGGCGCGGGGTACATACTCACGATGGGGTGGTACTGGACGGGCCGAGTAGCCCGTATGTAGAGAGTCCTGAAGGGTACTGCAATCCAGTACTCGCGGAACACAAGATGAGGAGGTACTTAGATGTCGACTCGCAACCCATTCGACATTGCGCAAGCTCAACTCGATCGTGCGGCAAAGAAACTGGACCTGGACCCGGGGATCCACGCCATTCTTCGCGAGCCCATGCGGGAACTGCATGTAAGCCTGCCCGTGAAAATGGACAGCGGCGAGGTGAAGGTATTCAAAGGCTTTAGGGTGCAGTATAACGACGCTCGCGGGCCGAACAAGGGCGGGATACGATTTCACCCCGATGAGACGATAGATACTATCCGCGCGCTGGCGGCGTGGATGACGTGGAAGTGCGCGGTTGTTGATATTCCACTGGGCGGTGGCAAGGGTGGTGTCATCTGCAGCCCGAAGGAGATGTCCCAGGCCGAACTGCAGAGGCTCAGCAGGGCCTATGTTGATGCGGTCTGCCGGTTCATCGGGCCTGAAAGGGATATCCCGGCGCCGGATGTCTACACCGACCCGCAGACCATGGCCTGGATGATGGATGAGTTCAGCAAACTGCGCGGGTGCTACTGCCCGGGCGTTATCACCGGCAAGCCTATCCCGCTCGGCGGCTCACTGGGACGCGGTGACGCAACCGCCCGCGGCGGCATGTACACTATCCGCGAGGCCGCCAAGCATCTGAACATGGACCTGTCAGGGGCAACGGTGGCGGTTCAGGGCTACGGAAATGCCGGCTACTACGCGGCCTTGTTGGTCCAGCAGATGTTCGGCTCGAAGGTCATCGCCGTCAGCGATTCCCAAGGCGGCATCCTGATGCCGCAGGGCCTCGACGCCGATGCAGTCCTGGATTACAAGAGCAAGACCGGCTCAGTCGTGGGTTTTCCTGGCTCCACGCCGGTCTCCAATGAGGCGCTGCTTGAGCTGGCTGTAGATGTGCTGTTCCCGTCCGCTCTTGAGAACGTCATCACTGAGGAAAATGCCGCGCGCATCAGGGCGAGGATCATCGCGGAGCTGGCGAACGGCCCGACGACGCCGGAGGCGGATGACATTCTCTATAAGAGTGGCCGCTTTGTGATCCCCGACTTCCTGTGCAACGCGGGCGGCGTGACTGTGTCCTACTTCGAGTGGGTGCAGAACCTGAACTCGTGCTACTGGGAGGAACCAGAGGTCCACGAGAAGCTGGAGAAGAAGATGACGAAGGCTTTCAACGATGTGCTGGCGATCTCCCTGGAGCACAAGGTAGACATGCGCACGGCGGCGTACATGGTGGCGGTGCAGCGCGTGGCCGAGGCCATGAAGCTCCGCGGCTGGGTTTGAACCCAACGCCGAGACGCCAAGTAGGAGGGCCGGGGTTCATCCCCGGCCCTTTCATGTATAGCTGCATCGGAAAAGAGGCCGCGAGCGGGCTCCATCTACTCCGGATATGCGCTCCACTGACACCGGCAAAGGAAAAGCTCGATGCAGAGCGAATCTTCACCTGTGGAAAGAGGATCATGAAGCGCGTCGTGATAGACACAGATGCCGGGGTGGACGATGCCCTGGCGCTCATTCTCGCTCTTCGGTCGCCGGAACTGCGCGTCGAGGCGATAACCACGGTGAGCGGCAATGTCCACGTTGACCTATGCACCGAGAACGTGCTCCGCGTGCTCGACGTGCTCGAACTCGAGGAACCGCCGCCGGTTGCGAAGGGAGCAGCGGATCCCCTCGTCAAGCCCTTGTTCACAGCGCCGGAAGTTCATGGCGCCGATGGATTAGGCGGTCTGCACGCCCTGATGGAGGAGACGGGCGCTCTGAAATATGCGAGGCCTACGGCGTCTCCGAGCTCGATGCCCGCTTTCGAGTTGCTTGCGGATCTGGCGGACAGGCACGCGGGTGACATCTCCCTGATAACGATTGGCCCGCTGACGAACGTCGCCAAGGCGATCCTCGAACATCCGAAGCGCATGGCGGGCTTCAAGGAGATCATCTGCATGGGCGGGGCATTCCGCGTGTACGGGAATACCACGCCCGTGGCCGAATTCAACATCTTCGTAGACCCCCATGCCGCGCAAGTGGTCCTCGACTCAGGAATCCCGATGACATTCGTGCCACTCGACGTGACCGAGCGGGTATGCCTGGAGATGGGGCATATCGTCAAGGAAATCCAGCCGGTGGGGACAAGGTTGTCTAGATTCGTCAGCGATCTCACCCGCGGATATGTGAGATACCACATGCATACCGAGGGCTTTCCAGGCTGCTATCTGCACGACCCGCTGGCGGTGGGCGTCTGCATTGACCCGACGTTCTGCGGCGTGCAGGAAGGGTTCGTGCAGATAGAGACCGCCGCCGGCATCACGATGGGCATGACCGTATGCGACCTCCGTCCTAATCCTCTCACTCCAGAGCCTCCGAATGCGCGCATATGCACTGAGGTAGACGCCGGCCGGTTCTTCCAATTCTTCCTGGACAGGATCAGAGGCTAGGGCGAAACCGATTGCCGCTAGCGAATAATCGAACTTGCGTTCGACGGAGCTATATGCTATAATATTCGCGCGGCGAGGCGTAAGAGCAAGGTCACTCGGCCATGAAGCCCGCGCAAGTCGAGAGTGTTATGCACTAGGCTAGGCCGAGCTGGGGGTTTGTAGAGTAGCTATGACAAGGGATACATACGCCAAGGAACTCATCAGAGCTGCTGAGGCGGCATTCCGCCGGAACGAGACTCCGCAGTGTCCACACCAGGACTGCGGTGAGCGACTGAGCGTGGTGCGGCAGAGCACGTTCAGCACTCGGTCACTGTTCTGCCCGGTGCACGGGCACATATTCCAGGAGCAGGAAGAGACTCCGTTCGGGAAGCTGGATTGGGAAGGCGCAGCGCAACGCATAGAAGCGGCATACTCCGAATATGAAGAGGAAGACCACTCGGAGAGCGAATTCCCCGGCCGGGATAAGGAGAAGCATGACCATTAGGTAGCCCCGGCCAATCCTGAGCCTCATATGCTGACACAGCTCGTCCGTGCCCCGTCAAGGGAGTCGCGGACGAGCTGTTTGCTTTTCAGAACCCGACCAGCCCTATGCCGAGCGAGAACTCCTTGAACCGGCTGCGCCAGGTGATCTTCGGCTCGAGGCAGTGGAACTTCTGCGCTACCGAGATCTCCGTGTCGAACAAGCCTGGATTGCGGACGTCATACCTGCCGCCCAGCTCCAATGTCAGGTCGCCCAGAGGGAATCGAATCTTACCCGCAACTTCTTCTCTAAGCTCGACTCGGTCAAACTGGAACGGTGTGCCGCCGTGCACGGAGTTCGTGATGTACGACAACGAGACGAATGAGTCCGGTCCCAACTGCCGTGCGACGGCAAGCCTCAGCGAAAGCGCATTGTAGGCCTGGCCGGTCTCGTAATGAGAAAGCCGCGCTGAGACTCCGGGCGAGAACAGCGTTCGAGAACCGATAGCGACCGGTTCTAACCAGGCGACCGCTCGGAGCTCTGCACGGTTGCTGGAGATGCGGTCCGGCTCTTCCGTAAATCTGCCCACGCCTACCTCGGTAACCACATTTAGCCTTCGCCCGCGTTTGACTGGCGGCATCGGCGATATGGTGGCGCCCGACAGATCGAGCGGCGACCGCAGTAGGGCGTAGGACTCCGCTGCCCCGCCGGAGCAAAGCCGAACCCCGACTTCCGGAAGCCTGGAGACCAACAGGTCGGGCCTCCCGCCGCCGTAGAAGGGCTGCCGGTATGTCAACCGCGCAAACATCGGTCGTCCCGCCAGTCGGTCGTACAGAACGCCTCCCTGCAGAGCCTGCCTGGTGGACAGCCTTACATCCAGGCCGCCGATCGTTCGCGGCCTCTTGGAAATGTCAAACTCGTACGCCGCGTACGTTCCATACTCGTCGCTTATGCCAACGGAGGGGAACTTCATGCCGCGGTGTGCTTCTGGGCCGAGTCCAGCGGTATAATTCGGAATCGTGAGAATCCTCGTTCCGAGCAAGTACAAGGACGTGTCGCGGGCGACGACGCCCTTGTCTGGTTCGATCACCAGTTCCCGTGCGGACAGATAGTAGTGGGGCTTGTCCTTGCTACAGCTTGTGAACCTCGATTGCCGGATTGTGTAACGCCCTGGTTCAACCTTGAGTTCCTTCCCGCGGAAGTAGATATTATCCACAGCCAGGGATGCATTCCGCGCCAGGCCCGTGCGGCTCCTGAAGTTGTAAGTGAAGCTGTCGCCGGTGAGTGTGCGGCTGTCTTCCTGCTTGAAAAGGATGTTCCCGGAGGCCTCGACATCCTCCTCCAGGGCTCCGGTAATTGTGTCTGCCCAGAGATCGGTATCCATGTATCGGATGTGTGCGCGCTCCTGGGCAGCCTCGTCGGATACGACCGGAGCGCCGATAGCCACAGCGGCGAAGATGCAGATTAGTGCGAAAGCTTTCCTCAAGAATCCTGCCTACCCTACGAGAAGTCGCGTTCCCTATCGCGCTCGATCAGTTCGTCCGGCCTGTCGGCTCGCATCATGCTGAGACGGAAATTCTCATCGTCATATTCTCTCGTCTGGATGACGACCGGCATCGGCACGGCATGCCCCAGCACGAGCGCCTGCTGCTTGCTGTCCAGGCTGGCGAGGACACCGCGCAGGCCGGACGCATTGCTCACCCCTGTGAGCACGGCCTCGATGTCTCTTTCGTCGCTCAGCAGATAGGTGATCTTGGTACCGACCTGCGAGAGGATTTCCGCATCTATGCCCGATGGCCGCTGATCTACCACGAGCAGCGTCACATTGTACTTGCGCATCTCGCGGGCGATTGTCCCGAAAATCGTCTGATTCGCAAGCGCCGGGCTGAGGAACTTGTGCGCCTCCTCTATCGTAATAACAAGCGACTGCGGGTCGGGCTTATCACCCCCAAGGAATTCCTCCACCTTCTTCACATAGATGTCGTGTATTCGCCTGGTCAGGATGTTGGCGACGAGCATGTACCGAAGCGGTTGCTTGTGCTGCCCGAACTCCAGAACGACGTTCTTTCCGGTCTCCAGATAGCTCATCATTTGCTTTACGGCATCGTCAACCTCGATCTCGGCATCGTCCTTGAGGAACGACTTACAGCTTTCCGCCAGCACCCTCAGTTTCCTCTGAAGCGCCGACAGGGCGGCCTGGTGTACATTGTTCGTCTCGCAGAACTCAGCCATTGTGTCCGCGTCCATCCCCAAGAGCTTGCTTAGCCACCGCTGCTCGCCGAATCTGCTCACCAGCGCGTAACCGGTTTCGACCGCTGTGGGAGACAAGTTCAGCTCGCTCTGCAGGAGGACGACGTCCTCCACGCTGACCTGGCTGTAGGGGATTTGCACCTCGAAGTCAATCGGCGCGCCTCGCCGCCTTGAAGAATCAGGGTCCAGGGAGAAGACTGCAACCCGGTCGCCGAAGTACTGCTTCAGCCCGCGCACCTCGGCTCGCTCGCCTTCGACTGTTCCTTTCCATCCGTACTCGCTGTGCATGTCGAAGACGAGGTTCACCGCCTTGCTATTCTTTATGATGCCGCAGAGGACTATCTTGGTCAGGAAGGTCTTGCCCGTGCCGGATTTGCCGAATATGCCGTTGCTGCGCTCGATAAACCGCTCCAGGTTTAGGCAGACGGGCGTGTCCATGTCCAGCGGAGTGCCGACGTGGAAGTACCTGGGATCGAGGGCTTCGTCGCCGAATATCCGGCTTACATCATCGGCGGTAGCTGTGTACACGGCGCTGAAGTGGCCCGGTATTGTCTTCACAGGACGCAGTTCGCTCTCGGTTTCGCTGGTATGCTTTGGAAGCATTAGCATCGGGCGAAGCTCCACAGTGCCATACGCGGTTGTGCCGCTCAGCACCTGGCGCATGAGGTGGTTCTCCCGGCTCGGCGGGTTCGCCAGGAGTCCCTGCGCAGAGGTGTCCAGGACTACATCCGTGATCATGGTGAAGAAGTGGTGCTTCTCTCCGTCCACGACGACGAACTTGCCGGCCCGGACGTCCTCCACGGATTCGTTGGAGTTCAGCTTCATGCAGAGGCCCTTAGTGAGCGAGCCGCTGACTATCTGGCCGAGCTCGCGCCTGGGAGTGGCCTCGGACTTGTCGGAATCTTGATCGCTCACAGCATAACCCTCCTCATGATGGCCTGCAGGCGGTCATAGTCATCCTTGAACAGGTTCGCCAGCTCCTTCCCCGCCGCTACCAGGAATTCGAAATCGCCGCCCCGCGCGGCGTTGGCCTCCCGGATGCACGCTGCAACCACCTCTTCGGACGGCGCAGTAGTGAAGTTTGAGAGCGTCCGCAGGAAATCCATTCTCCGCGTGATGAGCCTTATCTCGTCGGCTGTGCAGGGATTCACGGGCAAGTGGAGCTTCGGCGGCTGCGGCGGTACAAACTGCCTCACCTTGCCGTTTGCAGAATATCCGATGACGATCGCGCTGAAATTGGTCACCAGGAGCCACTCGGACAATTCGGGCTGCTCCTCGTTGAGCTGCTCTTCATCCTTCCAGTAGGCCCGCAGCCGCCTCCCGGAATCAGCAGGGCCGGTCGTCGCCTGGTGGACGACTGCGTAGATGGCGGGCGCCAATCCAGGATGCGTCTCATCCGGCTCCTGCCCTTCGACGACGTCTCGGTAGCTCGATCCAAATGAGCCTGCGCTCTGGCGAAATGAGTCGAAAGGGTCTTCTTCCGAGGCACTGGGTTGCAACTGGATCGCGGATAGCCCCTGCAAGTTCTCCTCGCCATTCCACGGCACCTTCACAAAGCTGCCGAATGGAGGAGGCGCATGAAGTTCCCTGCTCTCCGCCACGAACTCCGTTGTACTTGCCTCGATTACCTCGCCGACTGCTTCCTCTCCCATTCTCCCACTCACCCTTTCTCCTAACGGCCATGGGCGTCAGTAGCCCTTGGAAATCCTCTTGAGACTAGGGCTTACCCGCGCGCCGTGCTTGATGAAGGACCGCTCGATCATCTGAAAAAACGCATTGCGCTCTGGACTGCGGACAACTGCGTGCTCGTGAGCTTCCGCCAGCGCGACCGGGTACCCGCGCCCCTTCCGTGCCTGGTCGCAGCAGACGGCGTGTGTCAAATCCAGCAACTCCCGGTCCGCCGCGACCCATTCCGGGACTTCGATGCGCACGGTCTCTTTGCCTGCGTCCATGTAAAACGCCCGGATTTCGTGTTCGCGGTATTTCTCCAGAATGGTCGAGCTGCTCGTGAACAGGACGGAGCGCTTTCCGCCCATAAGCCGCTCGTGGTAGACGTGCGAATCCTTCAACCTTGCGACGGCGTCGCACTCCTTCGTCTCGCATTCCGCATAGCCGTAGTTGTCGCACTTCACTTCGCTCTTGTGGCAGAGCATGATTCTCATCGAGTTGACGAAGTCCTTGCTGCCCGGATCGCTGATGTAGCCCGCGATTGGAACCCTGAGTTCCATAGCAGTATCGAAGACGCGGAGGTATTCGTCCAGCGCCCGCTGCTTGTAATCGGGCGGCTCATTCTCCAATGCCCACCGGATGAGGCTGCCGTCCCAGAGGGCCACGACCGGGATTCCCGACGCCTTCGCGGCCCGTATTGCGGATTCCAATTCGGCGCTCTCCGCGAGAGTCCGGCGCATCGCCAGGAGCTTGTCGTTGACCGGAACGCGCCGGCCTCCGTATGGCTCCTCGAAGAGGTCTTCGTCCCGATAGCAAAGCTTCGGAGCCGTTGTGGACACAGGGCGCTCGCCGATGCCGTAATAGAGTATCACGCTGGCAACGTTCAGCAGGTAGCAGAGCGTGACCTCATGCTTGCCCGGCATGATCTGCGAGCCGTCCGCGGCAACTACCACATGGCATGGAGGCGCGTCGGGAAGATCGTAGACCCTATCGGGCGGCTCGTCGAAGGTCGTGGTAAGCCAGGAAGTCCTCGCGGCGCCTATGCGTCTCCCGGCGCTGTCCAGGTCTCCGCAGATCGCGGACATGACAACCTCTGCGCGCTTCAGTTCGTCAGGCAGTCCGGCAAGCGACTCGGCGCGCTCTCGTCCGAGGTTGTCTATATCGCGGAGAATCTTGGCGAATTCGAGCATGGAGCAGGCCCCGAATGGAACAAATGTACGTTCCACGAATTCTAACAGGGGCTGAGGGCCTTTGTCAACGAACGGCATTGGCTCAGGCCGAGGCGCCGGCTCAGCGAGAATGTTGACACGCTGTGAACCGTGTGATAGAATTACACGTACCAAAACGTGGGGATGTGGCGGAATGGCAGACGCGCTTGGTTGAGGGCCAAGTGTCCAATTACGGACGTGAGAGTTCAACTCTCTCCATCCCCACCAAGGGAAGTACATAGTACATAGTGCAGAGGGAACCGGTCGGTTCGGTCTCTGTACTATGTACTCCATACTCTGTACTCGCCGCGGGCGATTGGCTCAGGGGGAGAGCGCTTCCTTCACACGGAAGAGGTCGTTGGTTCAAATCCAACATCGCCCACCATATCCCCCTCCAATAAGCCTACTCGGTCGCCCCGTGCTCCCGTAGGATGCGGATAATCTTCTCGCGAGCTTTAAGTCTGTCACCCGTTGCGCTCTTGGCTCCCTCGATGGCGATGGCCAGAGCAGTTCTCCCGATGTGGTCTCGAATGTTGACATCTGCCCCGTGCTCCAGCAGTAACTGCACGCACTCGGCGCTAGCAACGATTGCCGCTCTGTGCAGGGGCGTGCAGAGAAATAACCCCCCCTGAGCATTCGTGTTCGCGCCGTGGTCCACAAGCAGTCTTGCGCACTCAGTAAAGTCGATGGCCGCATCGTGCAGGGGCGTAGCCTGGGACTCGTCTCTGGCGTTCACATCAGCCCCCTTGTCCACAAGCAACTTCGCAATCTCCAATTTGCGTGACCTGTAGCCCTTATCCTCAAGCTCAACATTCTGGTCTAGCCTTGCCGCCTCGTGTAGAGGCGTGGACATGTATGCGTCCCTCAAGTTGACGCTGCAACCCTGCGCTATCAGCTTCTTGACCTGTGCAACATCCCCCACATCAGCCGCTCTGTGCAGTGGCGAACGCGTATTGTCAATAACATGAAGTTCCCTGCAAGCTCGAAGCATCAGATTGTGGGACTCCTCTGACTCTCCTTCCTGCCTCTCTAGCTGCTTCATTCCATCCCTAACAACGAGGAGATGCTGAGCCAAGAGAAAGGCAGCTAATGGAAAGCTTCCATCCGTTGGTGGGTTTAGGAGAACAGAGGCAGCTATGGCGAAAGCTAGGCCCTCAGCGCCACGAACCTTGAAGCTGAGGACACCCAGGACATCCCCGTCCTTGTTGAGAACAGGGCCTCCTGAGTTCCCCGGATTCACAGCCGCATCAAGCTGGTACGCTGTATTAGAGAACCTGACCGCACTGATTATTCCGCGAGTAACACTAGGTTCTTCCGCGAGGACCCGACCTAGGGGATAGCCTATCACAAGGACTTCATCACCGACCTTGGGCGGCGAAAGTCCCACGTCGAGGTAAGGATATTCTCTTACGTCTATCTTCAAGAGCGCTATATCCGATGCGGAGTCGCAGTAGGGCCTCTGGGCCTCGTGCACACAGCCATCGTACAGGCGCACCCATATTTTGTCGCTTATTTTGGAACCCGGGCGGGGCTGTGACTGTACGACATGTGCGCAGGTGATTACCAGGCCGTCTTTGTGGACTAGGAACCCCGTACCTGTAGACTGCTGCCCCGTTTCGTCGCGATGTCTGATGAATACGACTGCTGGCTTTGCGTACGCTACAATGTCAGCAGAGGTCAGCAGGCTTCTATCTGCAGCGCAGGTGGCGGCGGCCACGTTTAGAGTGAGGACAAAACAACACATGACGGTGGGAAAGCGTATGCGGGGCTTCACGGGAGTGCCTCCTCTCCAAAAGAGAGAGCCAGAACTTCGTCATTGGTGGCCGAGCACAACGGCTCGCTATTAGTCTGCACATACGTTATTCTCCGCAAATGATTTCTTTCCTTCCTGGCCAGTGCAAACTAGCCTGGATTATTCACAACACGCTCAGTCATGCAGCACTATGTCATCCTAAACGAAGTGAAGGATCTATCCGTGGAAACGACAGCAGATACTTCGCTTTGCTCAGCATGACATTACTATCAAAGAAGGTGAACTGTTTCTTGCAACTTCAGCCGCTTGCCTGGTGCGTGTTTCTGTGCTACAATGGGCTGCTTTTCCAAGCGATGGTGGAGCATCGGGCTGGCCGGGGAAGGAACCCGCATGAGAAGGAGCGCGCTCGTTATCCTGGTATGTGCGAGTATCGCCGTACTCCTGCTGGTCGCGGCTGCGGCGAGATCGCAAGGGTTCACGCAACCGCATCCTTACATGGTAGCTTCTTGGCTTGCGGCTGTGCTGGCTTTCGGCGTGTTTGCTGTGATGCTGGCGGAGTACTTCATACACGGCCGGCAGCTCTACCTCTACCTCAGCGCCGCTTTCCTCGCAATTGGGATCATGGGCGTATGGAACGCTCTCATAGCCCCATACCGCGATCTGTTCCAGAGCGGCGCAGCAGTTTCTCTGCCTCCCTGGGGCAACTTGTCGCTCTGGGAATCCCAATGGATTACCCTGGCCTTGATGCTCATAGTCGGCGTTGCGGTGAGCGGGAGAGCCACTTCCCGACAGCATCGGGACTCCGTCGGAACGGCCGTGGTGATCGTTGCAGGCGTCCTGTGGGCCTCCGTCGTGATCTTTGCAGTGTCCACCTTGCCGTCTGTATCCGGTATCTTTGCGGCGGGCAGAACAGGCGCGATCAGCAGCGTCGCGTGCGGTGTCATATTCGCAATCGCCTGCTTCGTATACAGTCGGGCTGCGATCCATAAAGGCAATGCGGTGCTGGCGTGGATGTCTTACGGGCTGATGTTTGCGGTGTTGGCGCAGGCAGCCATGGTCCTGGACGCCGAGCCTTCCGAGTCGCTGCTGGGCTTTGCCGAGATCATGAAACTCCTCGTCTTTGCGTCCCCGCTCGCAGGTATGCTCGCAGAGCACACCAGCCTCCAAGTGAGGCTGCGCGACCAGGCAGCCGAGTTGAGCGGTCTCATCCAGACACAGCAGGCTATCAGCTTGATCGCGACGCCGGCGGAGCTGTATCAGCGCATCGTCGAGCTGGTGTCCGTCTCTTTGCCGTCTGCATCAGTATGTCTGCTGCTATTCGAGAAGGACCGGGGTCTGCTGCGTGTTGCTGCGCAGGTTGGGCTCGATGATGAAGCGGCGCGGCAGCTGATCTTCCGCCCGGGCGAAGGCCCGCCGGGTGACAGCTTCTCGAATAGGGAGACTATCTTTGTCCAAGATGTGCTTGAGGATCCCGTGCTGTTTCAGAAGCTGGGCGGGGTGAGCGGAGTCCGATCGGCGGTATTAGCGCCTCTCATTGCGAAGGATGAGTGCCTGGGGGTCCTGGCGTTGTTCTTCAGCGGTTTGCCGCGGCGGATTCAGAAAATGGCAAAGGATCAGCTTCGGTTGCTGGAGGCGCTGGCGAGCCAAGCCGCTCTTGCGGTTGACGGGTTCAGGCTGCGCGGGCGGGTGCTCGACTCCACCAAAGCCACGGACGCCTCCACTCGGGAGCTCGAGATCGTGTGGGAAATCGGCCAGGTGGTCGCGTCGAAGCTGGAGCTCCATGCACTAGTAGATGCACTGGCGGAAAGGCTGAAGGCAGCCGTCGGCGCGACGGCTTGCTGCGTTCTGGCCTTTGAGCCGGACGTGGTCGGGCTAAGGATTATGGGGCACAAGAAGCTCACGCGCCACCAGAGCATCGCCGACCACGTGGATCAATGCGATGTCGTGGCGGCGGCGGTGGCTCGGAGCGGTGAGCCGGTGATCGCCAACGATATTCCGAATAGCCCCCACTGCAAGTATCCTGAGATGGCGGCGGAGGACGGCGGCACGCATCATCTACTGTCGGTACCCGTATCGCTGCGTGGCTTCGTAGGGGCGATAAGCATGTTTCGGCAGAATGCGGAGCCGTTCGGCGAGAGGGAGAAGAGGCTGCTCGTCAGATTGGGGCCGGTCGTCGCCGCAGGCATCAGGAACGCCGATCTGTACGAGCGCGAGAGAAAGATCGCCGAGAGCCTCGAGAGGACCATGCTGCCCGACTTGGACCGGGAGTTTGCCGACATCCAGGTCGCCATGCAGTACCAGGCTGCGTATGATGAATGTCTTGTCGGCGGCGACTTCTACGAAGTGATAGATTTCGGAGAGGGACGATACGCGATCGCCATGGGTGACGTGGCCGGCAAGGGACTTGATGCAGCGGTCTACACTGCCATGTCCCGGTATATGATCCAGGCGTATTCTGCGGACGATCCGGATCCTGTTTCTGTGGTCTCAAAGCTGAACACGGCCCTTTGCCGCTACACGCCCAGCGGGAAGTTCGTCACCGCAGTGTACGGCATAGTGGATGCGAAGTCCAAAACGTTCACTTACGTGAACGCTGGTCATGAGATTCCGTTCCTCTATAGGAGTGCTGCTGACAACCTGGGTGTGCTGGCGACTACCGGCCCCGCAGTAGGGGCTCTGGCTGATGGTGAGTACACTTCCGAGGAGGTTCCTTTCGAGCCCGGCGACATGCTGATCTTTTACACGGACGGCGCCACCGAGGCCAGGAGCAACGGGAAGTTCCTAGGCACTGAGGGGCTTCAGAAGATCGTGGCCGACAACTTGCACCGGGGTTTCGACGGTCTGCCGGAGGTCATGCTCACTGGTGTGCGCTCCTACGCAAAGGGCTACTTGCGCGACGACGTGGCTATACTGATCGTCAAAGCGCGCACCCCCGGGGCGCTGTTCTGAAGCTTGTTCGGGAAATCGAACGTATTGTCACGAAGTGGCAGTTGTGCTATAATTAGCGCGGTTGAAGGGGCGCACCGGACTCGGTCGCTCAGGTTTAGCCGCCGGCATGCGGGAGTAGTTCAGCGGTAGAGCATCCCGATTCGATCGGGATTGTCGCGGAACTAAGAGCCCGGTTGGTAGACATGCGGGAGTAGTTCAGCGGTAGAGCACCTGCTTCCCAAGCAGGTTGTCGCGGGTTCGAATCCCGTCTCCCGCTCCACGGAAAGTACAAAGAATCCAGCTTCCGAGGCGACGTACCCAAGAGGTAAGGGAGGGGTCTGCAAAACCCTTATTCAGCGGTTCGAGTCCGCTCGTCGCCTCCATTTTTGTGCGTAACGAGGGCCCGTTAGCCCAGCTTGCGGAGCTTGCGCAATATCCCGCGCCCGGCGAATTTCCCGAATCCCCAGGCCCAGAGCCCGGCTATCCCCATGATGGCGACCGCCTTTCTGAGAATGCGAGCGCCGGATCGTTTGACCAAATGCAGGTCTTCTTCCAGGATTTCGGGTGTCAATCCCGACTGCGCGAAATACTGGTCCGCGCGGTTCGCTGGCACGGATCGAAGAACCCAGCGTATGGTGAAGAGCATCACCGCCAGGTCGTCAAGCTGGCCGACAACCGGGATGACGCCGGGGATGGCGTCCAGCGGGCTGATGGAATATCCAACCGCCGCCATGAGGGCGGCTCTCTGCTTACTGGGGAGGTTCGGATCTTTCAGCAGAAGCCATGTGAGCTTTGCATACTTTGGCAGGCGCGGCAAGACTCGGGCCACTTCGCCCACGATGCCGCGCTTGGCTGTCTGCATGGCATTCCTCTCTTTCACACGGGAATTCTATTGCACCGGGAAGAGCACGTCAAGCCGCTGCGCGATGCATGGGGCAGCCGGGGTCTTCAAGCTCCAGGTATCGGGTTTCCGCCGTGGCGGATTCCCCCTTCTCCCATTCCCCTTGTCTCCCAGTCGCCCTGTCTCCCCGTCAGCCGGCGTCGGCTGCTAATCGCTAACTGCTCGATATGCCCAGGCCGTGGATGGGGAATACGAGGCTCTTGAGATCGCGGACCCTCTCCTCGGCGTATCTGCGGGCCGACTTGAGCTGGTAGTCTGTGAGGGTCAGCTCCGGCCTTGTGGCGTCCCTCAGGTGATGGATGTCGTGGGCGCGGTATCCTTCCGGGATCGGATCGGGCAGCTCGCGTTCCACCATTTCGGCGTATGCCAGCGTCCAGAGCCGGGCAACTGCGGAGACGTTGTAACCTCCACCGCCGAGCGCGACTAGGGGTTTTCCAAACCCAATGATCGTCTTCACTACCTTGACGAAGCCTTCGGAGGTAAGGAGCAGATGCGCGAGGGGATCCTGGAAGTGCGAGTCGGCGCCGAGTTGGGCGACTATCACCTGCGGCTCGTAGGCGGAGATCAAGGGCGGGACGATTTCTGCGAAAGCCCAGACGTACACATCATCAGTCGTCGAAGGCGACAGCGGAATATTGACCGAGTAACCGCGTCCCTCGCCTTCGCCTATCTCGTGAACATGCCCCGTTCCGGGGAAGAGGTACTCTCCGCTCTCATGTATGCTAATCGTGAGCACCCTGTCGGTCTCATGGAACGCTTCCTGGACGCCGTCGCCATGGTGGGCGTCTATGTCAATGTAGGCTATGCGGTCGTAGGTGCTCCTTAGGCGATTGATAGTTATCACGGGGTCGTTGAATGTGCAGAATCCGCTTGCCATCGCTGCTTTCGCATGATGCAGGCCGCCGGAGATGTTGAACGCGCGCTCCGCCCGGCCGCTGATCACCGAGTCTGCTGCTGTGAGCGAAGCCCCGGTGTAGAGCACGGAAGCCTCATACATGCCGATAAACGGTGGGTTGTCTCCGTATCCTAAACCGAACCGCCAGGCGCCGGGGACTTCTTTGCCCTCGCCTAATTCCTTCACGGTCTGGACATAAGCCGGATTGTGGAAGGAGAGGATGTCCGCCTCTTCGGCTGGCTTCGGTTCCAGGAGCTGGGAATCGCCGCCGAACAGCCCGTACGCCGACGCTAGATCGTAGGTCATCCGGAGACGTTCGGGCCGCAAGGGATGCTCGGGCCCCAGGTCATAGCTGGCCATGCGGTTGTTGTATACGAAGGCGGTCTTCGGCATACCGTCTAACCCCCGATTCCATTCCCCGCCGTGCAGCCTGACTCCTCCTGAGCGTGATGGATTGTCAAGATGAGCGATTTGTGGTACAATTCAAACGTTCCACGGGGCCGCGAGCTGCTGCGGCGATTCCGGCCCGGTGGATTTTTGCCGATAATCTACGCTGACAGAGGAGAGATACTGTTGAAGAAGGGAATTCATCCGACATACGTCGTGTGCCAAGTTGTTTGCGCATGCGGAAACACATTTGAAACACGTTCGACTGTTCCGGAGATTCGCCTGGAGATTTGCTCGGCGTGCCATCCCTTCTTTACGGGCCGGCAGAAGATCGTGGATACGGAGGGGCGCGTAGAGAAGTTCATGCAGAAATACCGCAAAGCCAAGCAGCCCGAGCAGGCGGAGGAGTCCGCCGGCGAAGAACAGGGAAAGTAACTTGCGGGTGGGGCTGGTCAGTCGTCAGCAGCCAGCGGTCTCGGGCGGCGAGTGCCGCAGCGGTTCGCGTCTGCCGTCCGCTCTGAGGTAGAGTACTTTGAGGAATAGCCAAACAGGGCAAGAATTCCAATACGGTGGTCAGGCGGTTATCGAGGGCGTGATGATGAGGAGCCCTCGCTTTTTTGCAGTCGCCTGCCGACGCCAGAACAAGGAGATCGTGCTCCAGCAGGAGTCGGTCGAATCGCTCTTCAAGAAGTTTCAATGGCTGAACAAGCCGTTCCTGAGGGGCACGCTCGCAGTAATTGATGCATTGGTGCTCGGCATGAAGTCGCTGACGTTCTCCGCCAACGTAGCGATGGAAGATACTCAGCAGCCAAACCCCAAGAAGGGAAAGCAGTCCACCGCTGGGACGGGGAGCGCTGATCCTGAGGCCCCTCAGGATCCACAGGGACAGCCGGCCAAGACTAAGCACCAGGCGGTGAACGACATCGCGATAGGGGTGACTTTGTTCCTCGGCATTGCCCTGGGGCTTGGGGTATTCGTTGTCGGTCCTCGGTTGCTGGTCGGGCTGATGAGGAAGTCGGTACACCACTCCGTCTTGCTGAACCTCATGACTGGCGGGGTTAAGCTCATACTGCTTGTCGCCTATATTGCTGCGATTTCTCTTATGGCGGACATCCGCCGGGTTTTCGAATATCACGGTGCGGAGCATAAAGTTATAAACACGTTCGAGGCCGGCATGGAGCTTACGCCTGAGAACTTCTCAAAGCATACTGCCATCCATCCGAGGTGCGGCACCAGCTTCATAATGGTTTTCGTCGTTGCGAGCATTCTGGTCTTCTGTTTGCTGGGATGGTCGAGTATCTGGCTCCGTGTCGTGCAAGAGCTCGCGCTGCTTCCCGTGGTCGCGGGAGTGGCGTATGAAGCGATCAGGTATGCGGGCAGACACAAAGATTCAAAGGCGCTGAATGTCCTGCTCGCGCCGGGCCTGTGGCTGCAGAGGCTGACTACGCGCGAGCCGACTGACGACCAGGTGGAAGTTGCGCTGTGTGCGCTTCGCGCTGTGATGGAGATGGAAAGGGCGAACTCCCGTCAGCCGGTCGTCGGCAGTGCCGGCTGCAGCGCATAGGGTTGGCAACATGTTTGAGCGTTTGAACGAAGTAGAGCAGAAATACGACGAGCTGCAAGAGAAGCTGGCCGATCCGAGCGTCTGGGCGGATCAGAAGGAATATCAGCGCCTCGCCAAAGCTCACTCAGACCTCGGGAACCTCGTGCGCGGTTACCGGGAGTACAAGCGAGTTCACCAGGAGAAGCTCGACACAGAGGAGATGCTGGGCGGCGCCCTCGAGGAAGAGATGCGAGAGCTGGCCCAATCCGAACTCGATGATTTGAAGGAGCGCGAGCGGCATCTCGAGCAGGAATTGAACCTCATGCTGCTCCCGAAGGATCCGAACGACGAAAAGAGCGTTCTCATCGAGATTCGTGCAGGCACAGGCGGCGAGGAAGCCGCGCTCTTCGCGGGCGAGCTTCTGCGCATGTATTCCAGGTATGCCGAACGCAGGGGCTGGAAAATGGAATTGATGAGCGCCAACGAGACCGGCATCGGTGGATTCAAGGAGGCGATCCTGGCGATAGACGGACGCGGAGGGTACAGCAATCTGAAGTTCGAGAGTGGTGTGCACCGCGTGCAGCGGGTTCCTGAGACGGAAAGCGGCGGTCGGATTCACACCTCGGCGGCGACAGTCGCCGTCATGCCCGAAGCGGAGGAGGTCGAGGTAGAGATTGATCCCGAGGATTTGGGGATTGACACGTATCGCTCGTCGTCCGCGGGCGGGCAGAACGTTCAAAAGAACGAGACCGCTGTCCGTATAGTCCACAAACCGACGGGGATTGTCGTGACTTGTGAGGATGAGCGCTCGCAGTTTCAGAACAAAGAGAAAGCAATGCGAATGCTCCGGGCGCACTTGCTCGAGAAAACGATACGCGAGCAGCAGGAGCAGATCAGAGACGCACGGCGCTCCATGGTGGGCACTGGCGATCGCAGCGAGAAGATTCGCACCTACAATTTCCCTCAGGGCAGGGTAACCGACCACCGCATAGGCTTTACCTTGCACCGCATTGACACCTTCATGGATGGCGACATCCAGGAAATGATTGACCACCTCGTCGGCGCTGACCAGGCTGCACGCCTCAGGGGCGAGGAAGAGTCCGGGTAACTCCATGGCTGCCAGGCAAGGTCCGTCGGAACTCGCGGCGCAGACGACGCGGCAGCTTCTACGGCGTGCTGTCGAGGAACTGAAGGCGGCAGGAGTGGACACCCCCATATTGGACGCGGAAGTTTTGCTCTCGCATGCCTGGGGGCGCTCCCGGACGGAGCTGCTCACCCATCCCGAAGTCATTCCGCCGCGGGAAGTGGCTGGGCGCTTTTCGGGTTGGATGTCGCGGCGCTTCAGACGGGAGCCTCTCGCTTACATAATCGGCGACCGGGAGTTCTACGGCGTTTCCTTCGAGGTGTCGCCGGCCGTCCTCATTCCACGCCCCGAGACGGAAACCCTCGTCGAGGCCGCGATAGGCTTGATAAGGGATGCGTCCGCGCCTATGGTTGCGGATATCGGCGTCGGAAGCGGCGCAGTGGCGATCAGTATAGCGAAGGCGGTGCCCGCTGCTCTCATTTATGGGACCGAATCATCAGCAGACGCGCTGGAGATCGGCTGCCGAAATGCCCAGCGCGCCGGTGTCCAGGACCGGGTGCATTCTCTGCAAGGCGATTTGTTCGGGCCGCTTGCCGGTATGACTTTCCGCCTGATCGTTTCGAACCCTCCTTACATTCCGAGTGACGAGATCGAGAGCCTCCAGCTCGAGATAGCGAAGTACGAGCCCAGGCAGGCGCTGGACGGCGGTCCCGATGGACTGGACTATCATCGGCGGCTCGCCGGTGATGCGTTTGCGTATCTCAAAGAGAATGGCGTACTGGCGGTCGAGGTCGGCGCAGGACAGGCGGACGCCGTCAAAGCGCTGTTTAGGGCCGCAGGTCTCCGGGACGTGCGGTCGGTTCGGGATTACGGCGGCGTCGAGCGTGTTGTGCTGGGCGAAAAGGGATAGAGCTGATGGAAACCTTGGTGCTGAAGGTAGACCCGCAGAATCCGGCGGCCGAGGTCATAAAGAGGGCAGGGGATGCCATCCGGCGCGGCGAACTGGTCGCATTCCCGACCGAAACGGTTTACGGCCTTGGCGCGGATGCCTTCAACAAGCAGGCTGTACTCCGGGTCTACGAGGTGAAAGGCCGCCCTGCGAACAATGCGCTTCCCGTTCAGGTCGCCTCGAAGGAGGATGTGCTGAAACTCGCCGCCGAGGTCCCCGATGTTGCTCGTCGGTTGATGGAAAGATTCTTCCCTGGGTCGCTGACCCTCGTGCTGCGAGCCTCTCCCGATGTCCCGGATGAAGTCACCGCCGGAACGGGCAAGGTCGGCATCCGAATACCTGACCACCCGGTCGCTCTGGCGCTCATCCGGGCGGCCGGCACTTCCATTGTCGCCCCAAGCGCAAACGTCACTGGGCAGCCGCCTCCAACCACTGCGGAAGAGGCGCTCGAATACCTGGGCGGCAGGATAGAGCTGGTCCTCGACGCCGGCCCGACGCGTCTGAAAGTAGCTTCCACGGTAGTTGATGTGACCGAAGCCCCGCTGAGAATCCTCCGGCGCGGGAGCATCAGCGAAGAGATGCTTGCCGCGTGTCTGAAGGCCGGGTAGAAAAGCCCCTGGGTCCCGGCACAATTGACACCGGTGCGCTGCATCCGCTGGGTTATGCCCTGTGCGGCTCGTGGACTATGATCGTGTTCTGGTTTTCGTGCTTCGTTGCCTGGGTCGTGAAGTCGCTGGTCCTGAGATACGGTGGAATGCGCATGTATGTCAAGGCTCGGCCTTGGTTCCTCGGGATGATCCTCGGCGAATTCGGTATGGCGGTGGTCTGGACGCTTATCAGTGCCGTGACAGGCGCGCCTACGCCGGAATTCCCATGGCAGTAGAGTTCAACGGCGGGCCTGATTCCACCAGGGCGCAGGTGCAGCACTGGACGCAGATGTTATCATGCTATAGAATGTTCTGCAGCCAGTCGGAAGGGCGGACGATTTGAGAATCACAACTGCGCGGACAGGCTTTCTCTTGCTCTGCTTTCTTAGCCTCCTGCTTCTGAACGGATGCAGACCCGGCACAGATACGGATTCGCGAAAGGCCGGAGAGTCTCGAAAGGAAATCGAGGCAGGTGTGAAACTCCTCGAGAAAGGCCGCGAGAAGCCGGCTCTGGATGCGTTCGACAGGGCGCTTGCATCCGCGCCGTCTGAGTTCGATGCTTGCAGAGCGGTCGTGGCAATCCTTATGGACGCGGGAATGTACGAGCAGAGCACTCCGTATATCAAGCGTGCTATAGCCGTGCCTCCCCCTGGAAGATCGCGGTCCGACCTCGTGCGGGATAGATTCCGGGATTCAGAGATGTACAGGGCTTTGGGAGACGCCCATTATCAATTGAACAAGGTAGGCGAAGCTGAACGGGCGTATCGGCAGGCCGTCCGTCTCAATAGGCACAATTCCACGGCCTACAACAATTGGGGCTACATGTACGCAGATCTCGGCATCAAGCTTGATGCGGCGCTCCGCCTGACGAAGCGTGCGGTGGAGCTAGAACCCCGTAGCGCCTGTTTCATAGATTCTCTGGGTTGGGCCTATTACAGGAAAGGACAGACGGGGAAGGCTCTGGAACTCCTGAAGAAGGCTGCCTGGCTGTATCCGTCTGACCCCGAAGTTCGGCAGCACCTCGGAAAAGCTTATGAAGCACAGGGAGATATGAACTCAGCACTAATCGAGTATCACAAGGCAGCAATCCTCTCTCAAGACCGCAGAACTGCATTACAGCCCCTTCAAAGCGAAGACCGGAAGCCACGCGAGAAAAAGTAGCAGATTCTTTCGCGCAGACAGTTGACAACTCACAAGCCATGTTTTATAATTCCCGTATTGCGCTGGCTTGTACAGCCCTCGGTCAACAGGGAGGTTGCATTATGGCCATTGGACGGATCAAGTGGTTCAATGACGCGAAGGGATACGGTTTCATCGAGATGGACGGCGGTATGGACGTGTTTGTTCACTACTCCGCCATCACAATGGAGGGGTACAAGAGCCTCTCACAAGGCCAACAAGTTGAGTTCGAAGTGGTCGAGGGACCGAAGGGTCTCCAGGCCACGAGCGTGTTACTCATTCCAGACATCGAGTCTGCATAGGCGGCGAGACGTCCAGGATCAAGCAGTTCCGGCAAACCGCGACTGCTTCGAGGCTCAACCTGGCTGACTCGCATCGCTCAGCCGACCGGGACGGCGGTGGAGTCTGATTCGGCCTGTAGGGAATGGTTTCGCTCCCCGTGGTTGTTTCCGTTGGTTTCATGTGGAGCGGACGATCATTCGCATGCCAGGCTGCTCATGCGCTCGTCAATGAGGTCGAGCAGCTTTCGGTGCAGCGCCGGATTGGACCCGGCTACACACGAGCGAACATTCTCCTCGGAAGTATCAAGCAGCGCCGTAGCGCCGAGGCTGTTTCCGTACGCATCGGTGACATGGCAGCCCGCTGTTTCCGCGATGAGCAAGGCCGCAGCAATGTCGTATGGGAACAAACCTATCACCGTTCCCAGGCCCGCTCGCACGAACTCTCCGCGGAGGTTCGGGTGATCCCGGAGTATGCGATTTCCGACGTCAATGACCGCGTCGAACTGCCCCGATACCATTCGGGTGAGTGAGTAGGCGGTACTGCTGATGACGAAGACACCTCCGCGAAGCGAAGACTTGTCAATGAGCGGGGCCAGCACCTGAGTGATGGGCAGGATGGGTCGGCCGGCGATTTCGTAGCTCCACGATACTTTGTCCAGGTCGGCGGTTGTCGTCAGAGTTACCGGCAGATCTACTTTGTCTGCACGAATGTTGACAGCGCCGTCTCTGGTCGCGGTGTAAAGGCGGTCCGCCTTCAATTCGAGCACGCAGCCGAACGTCACATCAGCCAGTGTGGCATCTGTGGAATATGGCGCGACGGCTATGGATACGACGCCTCCCTCAAGCCCTACCATCGCGGGGCGTGTGCCGTCAATCGGATCGATCACTAATAGGTGCTGCGGGCGTCCGAATCCCACGAAGCCGCGCCCCTCGGAATAGTAAGCTACTGGCAATTCGTGTTTCCTGATGAATTCTGCGATCACACGCTCCGCTATATCGTCAATTGCGAAGGCTTCGTCGCCGCTCGCGGCTTTCCCTGTCAATCGCTTTGAGGATTGCAAGCCGAGGTGCGGCTTCAAGGTGCGCCGGATCGCGTATGCCAGTTCGACTGCTGCGCTGTTTATGTCCACGGTCGAGACTCCTCCGAATGCTCCCGCTCAAGCCAAGGATGCAGTATACCCGTCATTGTGCTGCTGCGTCAAGCGAGCGAATTGCCTCAGGAAAGATGTTGGCGAAATTGATTCGTTGCCTCAGATAAGGATGTTGCCGTAGAACTGAGGCATGGAGAAAATGAGCACACCTACAG
>Ga0307379_10000250_pt1 | contig 94702 bp, 81 predicted proteins | sample UN2MG_FD_202237 | JGI IMG/M metagenome (GOLD analysis project Ga0307379, IMG submission 202237) | Soil microbial communities from Risofladan, Vaasa, Finland - UN-2 | ecosystem: Environmental > Terrestrial > Soil > Coastal area > Acid sulfate soil | place: Finland: Risofladan, Vaasa | collected... | reverse complement strand
TTGCCAGCGAACGGATCGCGCTTGCTATCGCATACAATCCATCAACGACATTGGCGTCTTCGCCGTTGGCGTCTTGACAATTGGGTGAGACGAAGACACGATCCAGCGTCTCTGCCAGTTCCTTCGTCATTCGCAGCCCATCCTCTCGTAAATTACTCCCGGTGGATCCGCGCTGTCGAGTTCGCGATTTCCCGGATGTAGGTATTGGCCACGCAATTGATCGCCACCAGCCGCTGAACCATCTGGTCAGCCCTCGCGAGGATTTCACCCATTGGACCCTGGCAACTGAACCCTGGCTCCTCAACGGCTGGCACTGGCCCAACCTCCATAGGTGGCATCCCGAGCACACCACTGAGCGCTACCGAAGCGTGCAAAACGCTTTCTTGGTTCCCAAGCGTCCCCTCGATAGCCTTATCCAACCGCTCAAGGATAGACCGCATCTCCTCGGTGAATGTCTCCGCCGGCCGCTCCGCAATTCCCGGTTTCCTTGTCTCCTGCACAATATCACCTCCTTTCTGTTTCAGCTTTAGTTCCCTCACCTGCCCTCAAAGTCACTTGCCCGGCTCAGACTTCCTCATCGAAGCTGATCTCCTTGCAAAGGCAAAACTTCATTACAACGGTGCCGCGCCTGATAGGGCAACCTACCGGGGGACTTGGGTCGGTCAGTCCGTACCGGCACCTTATCGTCCTCACGCGGCAGGTATCCTGATGAACGCTCCTCAAGGGACAGTGCTCGTACTCGTGAGCTTCCACGCCCTCGCCCGGTACGTCAATCTCTATACGTACGATTTCACCTTTTGCCATCCTGACTCAGCCCCTCCCCTCAAGCACTCCCACGACGAACAGGATGGCGAGGATACCTGCCCCGCAAAGGATTTCCCGCCCGTCCTCCGCCCACCAGCGCCGGAGCGCCGCAAAGTCAATACACAACCGCATCTCCATCATGGCCATCTCCTCTTCGGTTTGTTCAAACGGTCCGCTACCACTTCGGCTGCTGCCATGGTTGCGAATACCAGGCACGCGTCACTCCAAAGAATATCGCCAATAACGTCCAGGTACTTGGTGCCGACCTGGTGCAATCCGTCTTCTCTGACCTCATAGGCTACAAGCTCGGCGGCTTTGGCCACAAAGGCGCCCTTAGTCGGAAGTACACTTTCACACGCCGGGCAGATAGCGTCCATATAGACCACAACGTACACGTCTTGGTGCCACTCATACGGAACGTTCAGTCTCATTTCGCCATGCCTTCTCTCACCACGGCCTGCCGCCGCCGGGCAGGTCCTTCTCGTGCCAGCGAACGATCACTATGACAATCGCCAGCACGAGGATCGCCCCTATTAGCCACAGCATCAGGCTCACCTCCTTGCCGCTCTGCCATCCTCTGCAGCCAGCAGATGATGAAGTCCCTAGTCGCCGGCGACATCGCTCTCTTCTCCACTCCCATCGGCGTCTATCGGCGGTTCGGCTTCGAGGCCCAGTACCCCCTGCCAGCCGATCTCCGTCCATGTCCACCGTTCCCCTGGGATCTGAACTGTCGCCCCGATCGGCACCATGACCGGGGTCTCGCACTCCTCGTTGGCGCAATACGCGGTCCCGAATGGGTCCCCAACCTCCGCCTTCTCAGAATCCTCGGCTAGGCGGAGTTCCGACCCGCAGGCCACGCAAACGACGAAAACAGCGCCGTCTTCGGACGCCGGCTCGGCCGCCTGCTCGACAGTCTCTTCCTCCGCCGCGCCTTCAGCCGAGCCGGAAGTCTCCTCGATCTCGAGATACCACTGCATCCCTACCGGAGTCGCTCCGGCGCAATACTCCCCCGACGGGAGCGCCTGCTTGTGCTCCCCGCGCAGAAGAATCTCAGCCGCAAGGTACATCGCGGTCGTGCCCGGCAGCGAGCGCAGGGCGTCCAGCTTCTCCGTCAACTTGCCGAATCCCTTGAGCAGCTCCACGTCGAGCGGCAGGTCGAGCCGGGCGATCGCCGCCTTGACGACGTCCTTGTTCGCCGCTCGAATCGCCTCCCAGCATACCACCGCCTCCAGGCGGTCGAACCTCTGGTGCGCGTCCAGGCCCTCGATGCACCGGCTCAGGAGCTGGTCCAGTTCTTGCTTCCGAGCGGCGTTCTTGGCCTTGATCGTGGCCTTCCGTAGCTTCCGATAGCAGTGCATGTTGACGCAAACCGAGAAAGGCTCGCCGCCCTTTTGATGTGAACCCAACCGCCGGTGTTCGCAATCCTCGCGGCAGCCGTCCGGGACATGGCCCTCGCGCAGCGTTTCGTAGTTCTCGCTTCTGAGCTTGGACAGGTCGACCACCTCCACTCCCTCACCCGTCGCCTTCGCGATCAGTGCCTCGACGCGCTTCCGGTGAGCCTGCTCGGCAACGGCCAGCTTAGCCTTGTAACACTCAGGCTTGAGGCACCAGTCGCCCTTTCTGTAGCAATCACATTTGCCCTGACACGTCTTCTCGACGAACGGCGCGTCATACGTCCGCATCTGGACGCAGAGGTTCTCTCCGAGCATGCAGGCCACAGAGTAGTCCATCTGTTCCAGTTGCTTCGACGTCAATTGGCGGTGGTCCGCTGCGGCGGACGCCAACACCGACGCCGCCGCCGGGTTGATCTCCGCGTACGGCACCAGCGCGCGCCCGTGGCTGCCGGAGATCTCGCCAGTGCTTACCCGTTCCTTGACGTCCTCCGGCAGTTTCAGCAGCCGGATGCTGTTCGCAATCGTCGGCTGTGCTCGCCCAACCTTCGCCCCGATCTCCGACTGGCTGTACCCCAGGGCGATCAACGCCTGGTAGCCCGTCGCTTCCTCGACCACATCCAGGTCCTGCCGCTGCAAGTTCTCGATGAGCCTTAGCTCGCTAGACTTCCTGTCGTCGCATTCCTTCACGATTGCCGGCACCGAGGTCAACCCGGCGATCACCGCGGCCCGTAGCCGCCGCTCTCCGACGATAAGGTGGTAGCGGTATAGACCCCCGCCTTTCAAGTCAAAGCTGTGCTTCTCTGCGAATACCTCGTGAGTCTCCCAGGCGGGCTGTAGAGCCTTCTCCCTCTTGTAGGTGATGTTCGGGACCTCAGCGCCCCCAGGAGCGTCCACCACGTATTCCTGACCGTCGGATTGAAACCGGTCGCCAGCCGACAACCTCACCGGCCTTACAACGATCGGCTCGATCACCCCGTGCGCCCGGATGCTCTCCGCCAGTTCCAGCAGCTTCTCCTCGTCGAAATGCTTCCTGGGATTGTCCCCGCTAACTACGATCTTCCCGATCGGAATCTCCGCGTAGCTGGCTGCTGACTGCTGGCTGCTGTCTGCTGGCTGCTGACTACTCTCTGCTGTCCGCTGAGCGCTGTCCGCTGACTGCTTCCCTGCTTTCTTCCTTCCCATCTGCTTCCATCCCCTTTCCTTGTCTTAGCGTGGTCCCAATCTCCGGACACTGCATACAGAGCTTCACATCGAGCCCCGCGATCGCCGCCGCTCGCCCGATCGTTTCCCTCCGGACCAGCGTACCTGGCCCGGCTTTGTTGCCGGGGAGTGTAAAGCTCACCTGCAGGATGCTGTCTCCCACCGGAGCCGCTGCGGATAACTTCGTCCCGAGGAATATCCGATCCCCATCGGAACCGCTCGCCCTCACGCATATCGGGACGTACTTTCCTTGCAGCGGAGCCAGTATCCTGAGAAGCTGGGGCCGCTTCTCCTCGTCCTCGATCTCGAAGTCGAGAACGCATTCCTGCGCCCCCGCCAGAAAATACAGCATCTTGCACTCGATTTGTATCTCCACTTCCATTCCCTTTCCTCGTCTTGTCAGGCTAGTTTTTCTATCTTGCGAAGATCACATACCATCAACAGGCCGACCAACTTGTCCGCCTTGTCCGTTATCTGCACCGGCTCTCTCTCGCCCGTGATCCATAGTGGCAGTTCGTCAAATCGCTCGAATACCTGCGCGTAGTATTGGCCTACGTACGCGAGAATGCCAGGCGCAGACAGCCGTAGGTATTGCTTATGGACCCTGCTGCGCGTTTCCGCCTGAACACCTTTCCGGTTCTTGTTCCGCTCCCAGACCCGGCGAACCATATCGTGTGCGTCCTGGTGCTCGCCGACGATCTCAACGTGCCACTCAACCAGTCGCTTGTAATCCGCCTCAGGCAACTGGAGCAGTAGAGCCTTGTCCACGCAAACTAGTCTCTCCGCTGCGTACCACAAACAGTCACCGGCTTCCATTATCTGCTTCAGATGCGTGAAATTAATCACGGCTCCCGTGCTCCTTTCCCCGGCTCCAAGGTGATCACGATCTGCCGCGTCGCCTCGTCATAGTGCGCCGGGTACTTCCTCGTGCCGTGGCCGTGATCCACGCCGCACCATCTCAGAAACCCCAGCGCGCCCAACTCCAAACCCGTCTTTCCTACTTCGTGGAGCCGCCGGCTGAGCTTGGGCTTTTCGTCGTCCCGAACTAATTTCAGCACGAGCTTCGGCGGATTGGCGTCCGTGTCTGCGTACATGGTCACTCGCCGCAGGCTCGGTAGCGCCCTCACAATCGCCGCGTTCAAGCGTATCTTGCCGGCCTTCGTGATGCTGGCAACCGGCTTCCGAGTATAACGCCGCTGCTCGCACTCTCCCTGGTACATCCTCAACGCCATTTCGCCGCCTCCATGCCCTACGTAGCTTCCGAGCGAAGTAGGGTCTTATCCGTCCTACCCCTCCTCCTCGATCTCCCGCACCCGCTCCGCCAGCCGGCAGATCAGTATCTCTTACTAGCCACTAGGGATACCGGCCAACTTCATGTATTTCCTCACCATGTACTTGGAGACACCCAACTCACGTGCCATATCCAGAATCCTCAAACCTATCATCCGCCGGTTTTTGACAAAACTTATAAATTCACCTGTGGATAGGGGCATGCGGCGCTTTTTGTCATAAGCCAGCCCACCCAAGCGACAGAACTTGGTCGCTGTCTTGACGCTCACATCTGCAGCGTGGGCAATGGCTACCAGCGATGCGCCATCCGCCACCAGCGGTTCAGCGATCCTCGTGAACTCGGCGAGTCGTCGGTTCATCAGTCTACGCAAGGCTCTACGGCGGGTCGCCTCTCGGCGTTTGGCCTCCTCTGCCCGGAGGCGTACAACTTCGGTTAGGGATAGCTTGAGCCGTGGTGCGTTCGGTCCGTACCTGCTCCGGCCCTTGCGGTCACGGTCCCGCATGTTCTCGCCAGCCGTCGCTAACCTCAAATGAAGTGGATTACAGCAGGGCGGATTGTCGCAGGAATGTATAACAAAGAGATCGTCAGCAATCGGACCCACGGCAAGGCGGTATGCTACCCTGTGGGCATATTCGCTCTTGGCAAGCCACCGCGCACGACCATAACCGCTGGGAGAGCACCTACCGAGCCAGGGCCAACATTCGTCCGCACCCCTCTTCTCCACCCGTAGCCAGAAGTCAGCATCAAAACTGGCACTTTTACGGATGGCGCTTTCCAGGGAGTTGTGGTTTACTGGTGTTGTCTGCACGGATGCTACCTCGCTTCACCTAACTAGGTGGCGGTTTCGTCCTGATCTATAGCGTCAAGGAACCGCTTGTATTCCGCTTCGCTGATCTCGATGCGGCCCTGTTCGATGTCGACAAGGGTCGGGCGGAAGATACCACGCCGCCTGACGACTTGTTCCTGGGTCAGCCGTCGCCTCGACCGTTCGGCACGAATGTCAGATCCGTATTCATTCACAGCAGGATCACCTCTCCTGGTGTCAGCACCGTCTGACACCAGGAGAGTATAGCACACCCTTTTCCCGGTGTCAACACCTTTTTACAAGTTTTTTTCCAGCTTGTTAAGGGAAGAGCATTCTAATGGCGTATACTGTAAGCAGTACGTGAGATTTACAATGCCGAAAGTTAATCCAAGATGGGGTGAGTGTATCCGCAACCTGCTCCAGAGGCATAACCTCTCCTACAGGGATGCCGTCAGAAAAGGGACAAGGCTGTTTTCCCACACTTCGCTGATGGACTGGGCCAAAGACGACATCGTGCCCGTATATGTGGACCAGTTGCCGAAGTTTTTGGAGCTGATTTCTTCCAGACAGGAAGCGGCCGAATGTTTGCAAGCAGCAGGGATTCCTCTCCCAGCAGAATGGCCGAGACAAGAAGGCGATCATCCCGATCCCATGCTCGTCCGGGAGCAAATGGCTGAGTATCTCGTGCAGACCCAGCGCCTCACGCCGGAGGAAGCCGAGAAGGTCCTTTCCGAACTTCAAGAGGCACCGACTGCCAATGCGGAAGACCTCCGCGAGAGAAAATCCGCCTAGCCTACGGGCTGACCCGATTCAGGATTGAAACAGGAGGACAAGGTTGAAAAAAGCACTTTACACCACCGCTTCGTTTTTGTGCTTCTGTCTGCTCGTTGGCCTATTCATTTGGCCGGGATACACGTCTGATCTAAGTTCTGATTCGAGAGCCATCTTCCGTGAACCACTTTGTGGCCTCAAAGGTGTCTACGTATTAGTAGAAAATCTGCCAGATGATGCGAAGGAGTTTACTACCAGAGAGGAAATTGCGACATGGGTAGAACTTCGGTTGCGCACCACAGGAATTCCCGTCTTAACCCTAGAGGAACATTGGAATGTGATCGGTTGGCCTACCTTATATGTATCTATGAACGCTAGGAAACATGATGGTAATCGGTTTACTTGTAATATCAACCTAGAATTGAACGAACAAGTTAGATTAACCCGCCCGCCTTACAAAACAGTCACTGGTACAACATGGGCTGATGGTGCATTGGGTGGTGGCTCAGCACTCGGTTCACGTGAACATGTAAAAGACCTTATTCTTGAATTGGTTGACAACTTTGCCAACGATTACTTGGCAGTTAATCCAAAGAAATAGGCTTACTTAGGAGCTCACACCATGCGACACCGCACCAAGTTTCTCATCCCCATCCTGGCCGTCGTCCTCCTGGCCGGCTCCGCCTGGCTCATCCTTGCTCGCCACACTCAACACTCAACACTCAACGCTCCCCAGGCTGTCACCGTCTACATCACCGATACCGGCGAGTGCTACCACCGCGCCTCGTGCAGCTCGCTCCAGTACAGCAAGCATCCCATATCTCTCAAAGACGCCCGAGAGCAGTACCGCCCGTGCTCCCGCTGCCGTCCACCGGAATGAGGCCCTGAAATGCCCGGGAAATTGACAAATTGGTCAATACGTCCAATCACACGACCCGGCAGCCCACGCCGCCCCTGCCATCGGCGCAGGCCGCCCCAATGAAAGTCACCGCTTATCTCCGATGCAGCACCGACCAGCAGGACGATTCCCTGGATACCCAACTCTCGCTCATTAAGCAGGAATGCACCGCTCAGAACTACCAGCTCGTCGGCGATTACCGCGATTTCGGCGTCTCCGCCGCCATCCCCGTCGAGAAGCGGCCCGCTGGGTCGGAGCTCCTCCGCGCCGTCAGTGCCAAAGATCGCCCATTCGATGGCCTTATCGTCCTGCGCATGGACCGCCTCTTCCGTGATCCCCAGGATGAGTACTCCGGTATCGCCTTCCTCGCAAAGCATAATTGCCAGCTTATCTCCATCAAGGACCCGATTGATCTCTCCACGCCCAGCGGCGAGTTGCTCCATGGCCTTATGATGCACGTCCGCAAGTTTGAACGCAGGCTCACCGGCCAGCGAATCTACGAGCACCACCTCGCCCAGTTCCTCGCCGGCAGGTGGCCCGGAGGTAATCTCCCGCTCGGAATGCAATACGACCCTGCCACGAAGGCCTTCAATATCACCGACCGAGCCGACGACGTCCGGATGCTGTTCGATGCCTATGTCCGTTCGGGCGGAAATGCTACCGGAGTCGCCTATGAGCTTAACCGCCAGGGCGTTCCGAGTCCCAAGGGCAGCCTGTGGATCCCCTGCACCGTCCTCCGTCTCCTCAAGAGCCCCTTCTACCGCCGCCAGCTCTTCTGGGCCGGCCGCACCATTGATGCCCCCGACCTCGTGCCCGAAGTCGTCCCTCTGGAACTCGTAAACCAGGCTGCCGCCCTCCTGGAGCACCGCCAGTATTCTCCGCGCCGGCCACAAACCCTTCTCGCCTACGGAGGCTTGCTTTCTTGCTCGCTCTGCGGGTCCTTGCTTGTTCCAGTCAGGGGAAACAGCGACGGGGTGAGATTTCTCCAATGGGTGTGCAAAATGAAGCGACTCTATGGCGCCTGCGATAGCCACCATGTGAGCGACCGCTATGTGGACGCTATGGCCGCCCGCGCAGCCCAAAACTTCTTTAGTCAAACGAAAGCCCAGGTCGCACAGGGCATCCTACCGCCCGCACCGATGCGTCCTCCGCGTGCGAGAGATCTGTCCGCCATGCGCGATCGCGCGGTTCACCTCTATGTCCAGGGCCACATCACCGAGGCTGAGTTCCTGAACCTCATCGCCGAGCTTGACGCCAAAGCGGATCCGGTGCCGCCGCCGTCTCCGCGGATTTCTATGAAGCAGGTGCTCGCCATAGCCGACCGCGTAGAAGAGAACTGGCAGGCCTCGCCAATAGAAGAAAAACGGGGTCTCCTGGTGCAGATCGGCGCCGAGATCACCATTAACACAACCGGCGTCCGCCCCCTCTGGATGGTCCTGGAAACCCCGCTCTTAGCCGAGCCGATAAAGATATCCTGCCACCCGCGCAACCGCTGGGGCATAGACTGGCTCTGATCCTCATGCTTATCTTAGCACTTGATACGACTACTGACACGGCGAGCCTTGCGGTCGCTGATGAGGCCGTGACCCTCGGCGAGTCCGACTTCGCGCACAGGATGGACCTGTCCCGGCGGCTGATGCCGAAGATCATCTCGCTGCTGAAGGATTGCGGGCTTGGGATGAAGGACGTGGAAGCTATCGGCGTCTCCCTCGGCCCCGGTTCGTTCACCGGCCTGAGAATCGGCGTAGTGACCGCCAAGACCCTCGCTCAGGTGCTCGGCGTGCCTATCTCCGGCATTGTCTCGCTCGACCTGCTCGCGCGCCAGTTCGATTACCTCGCGCAGGCCGTCGTGTGCCCGCTGGTCAAGGTACGCAGAGGCGAGGTGTATTATGCCTTCTTCCGGGCCGACCGCGGATCCGTCGAGCGAATCTCAGACTATGACGCCGGCCCAATCGAGAAGGTGATCCAGTTCGCGAAGGACAGCCCCCCTCTCCCAAGATTGGGAGAAGGGATGGAGGTGAGGGCCGGTCTGAGCGAGATCATATTCTGCGGCGATGCCCTCGACGAGAACCTGGAGGCGCTTCGGCAAGCACTCGGCGAACTTGTGATCCCCGCTCCCCCGTGGCTCTCCTATCCGAAGGCTTCGATTCTGGCGCAGTTGGCCTTGAAGAACATCGCGCAGGGGAAGGCGGACGACCCGCTGTCGCTGGTGCCTTTCTACATCAGGCGCTCCGCCCCCGAAATGCGCCTCGAAGCCGCCTGCGAGTGATCTCATTCATCTCTGCGACGTTATTGGCGATGGCGCTTCAGGTCTGCTGCGCCGGGGCTGTCCTGGGCTGGCACGAAAAAAGGAGCGCCGGCTGAAAAACTGTTAAGGGATGCCGACGCCCCTTTTTGAAACCAGGACCGCCTCTGCAACGGCCTTCGCTGAGGTCTGCTTGCCGCGTTTCCTGGAGCTACTACTTATTATGGCACGCGGCCAAGCGCCTCTTAGGGTCTGCTAGAGCTTCCAACAAAAAACCGGTACTTGTGCCGGTACATCGCAGATTGCAGATCGAACCCGCCTCCCGCTTCTGGAATTTGCAATCTGCAATTCGCGATCTCTTTACTCCTTCGCCTTCTCCTGAAGGATCTTGATGAACGGGCTGAAGAGGTCAATCGGGACAGGGAAGATCGTCGTGCTGTTATGCTCGGTCGCAACGTCGGAGAGCGTCTGCAGGAACCGGAGCTGTATCGCAGCCGGATCCTTGCTGATTATCGCCGCCGCCATGGCAAGTTTCTCGGCTGCCTGGAACTCGCCTTCCGCATTGATGATCTTCGCGCGCCGCTCCCTTTCGGTCTCCGCCTGCTTCGCCATCGCCCGCTTCATCCCTTCGGGCAGGAAGACGTCCCGAATCTCCACGTTTGTGGCCTTGACGCCCCACGGCTCAGTCTGCTCGTCAATGACCGTCTGGAGCTGCTCGTTGATCTTGTCCCTCTCGGACAGCAGCTCGTCGAGCAAAGCCTGACCGACCGTGCTCCGCAAAGTCGTCTGCGCGATGAGCGCCGTCGCCTTCACGAAGTTCTCGATCTTCAGAATCGCATCCTCGGGGTTCACGATTCGGAAGTAGACGACCGCATCTACTGTGACCGGCACGTTGTCTCTTGTCATCATCTCCTGCTTGGGGACGTCCATGGTGACGATTCTCAAGTCAGTGCGAAACATCTGGTCAACAAAGGGAATGAGAAACCTGATGCCGGGCCGTTTCACATTGTTGAAGCGTCCCCACCGAAGCACAACGCCTCGCTCGTACTCCTTGATGATCCTGACCGCTGCTGGCACCAGGATCGCAAACACGAAGAACAGGGCGACTACCGCCACCGTTATCGCTACATCTCGCGGCATTCTGTGTCTCCTTTCTGACATCTCGGATTAGAAGTCATTTCAGACTCCGGGTAGTCGCAGCCTTTACGGCTGCGTTCCCACATACCGCAGGCTGAAGACCTGCGGCTACCTTATGCGTGCGGTGAGGTTGCTGCTAACAACGCCCCAGCCGCTATGCCTGCGCTCGTCCCGATACCGCACTGTCTCTGGTGTTGGAATCCCGAGGTCTGGAATACCTTCTAGGGTTTGTCGCTGCTCTCCTTCTTGACTTTGAGAAGGAGCTTCTCCACGCCGATGACGCGCACCGGCTCGCCTTTCTTGATCGGCCCGCCCTCCGCCAGCGCGTTCCAATAGCTGCCTTCTGCGAAGACTTTGCCCTTTGGGTCTATGTCCGTTCTGGCCTCCGCGACCTGGCCGATCATCCCCTCTGCGCCCGTGACAATCCTGGCCCTCTGCCCGCGGATTCCTGCCCCAACCGCGAAGAGGAAGAAACCGCCGGTCAGCGCCGTCATGGTGATTATCAGCGTCAGGGATATCCTCAGCACGGGCGATCCGGTCTCGAACAGAATCAAGGATCCCACCACGAATGCAATGAGTCCCCCGATCGTGAGCACCCCGTGGCCGGGGATGAAGACGTCTGCCACAAGCAGAGCTATCCCGAGAACTATGAGCAGAACCCCCGCCAGGTTGACCGGCAGGACCGCGAACGAAAAGAGCGCCAGGATCAGTGAGATGGCGCCGACCACTCCGGGGAAAACCGCGCCGGGATTCTGCAGCTCGAATATAATCCCGTACACGGCGACCAGCATGAGTATATAGGCTATGTTGGGGTTGCCGACTATGTGGAGGAACTGCTCCCTGAGGCTGGGCTCGATCTTCTCCACCCGGGCGTTTCGAGAACGGATTACCGTCTCTCCCCCGGCCATCTTGACCTTCCGACCATCAATCTGCTTGAGCAGGTCGTTCTGGTCGCGGGCGATGATGTCTATAACTTTCTTTTCCTTCGCCTCGTCCTCCGTCAGCGAGATGCTCTTCCGCACGAACTGCTCGGCTACATCCATATTCCGCCCTCGATCGTGCGCGATTTTTCTTGCGGTAGCGGCTGCGTCTTGCTCCAGCTTCTTCGACATTACCTCGTCCGGCTGCTCTCCTCCCATAACTACTGGGTGCGCCGCTCCGATATTGGTGGCGGGGCTCATGGCGGCGATGTGACTTGCGAGCGTGATGATCGCGCCTGCTGAGGCGGCTTTTGCGCCCTTCGGCCAAACATAGACCACGATCGGTACGTCACTCGCGAAGAAGTCCTTCACAATGGAGTCCATGGAATCGCCGAGACCGCCGGGAGTATCCAGGAGAACAATGAGCGCTTGGGCGCCGTTGCGTTCGGCGGTGCCGATGCCGCGATGGACGTACAGCGCCACCGCCGGCTCGATCGGCCCCTCGATGCGAATGCTGTTGATGAGCGGTCTGGTTTCGGCTTGCTGCGGTGAACCAGGCGTCGCAAGAGCGATACCGGCAGCCACAACGAAAGCCAGGACAGCGCAGAACCTCTTCATTTGAAGTCTCCCGGACACGAACAGTGGTATTACTCGCATGGTAAGTGTTTTTCCACGCAAAGTCAATAGTGCAACTTCGATGAAAGATTTCACGTTCCTTGATAGTAACGTCATGCTGAGCAAAGCGAAGCATCTCACCTACGCTCGACAGATTCTTCGCTGCCGCTCAGAATGACAACGGTTGGCTTTTATTATCAACAATCGTGAACTCTTACACTTCGAGTGTGAATGCAGAGCGAATCTGCTCGCCGGGCGGTTCCAGGCGCATATCCCGCAGGATTCAGCAAAGCCAGGGCGGAATGGTAATCATGGCATTCTTGGCCCCTGCCACGGGGTCTCTGGGGAGGCAAGCATGCGATACGCGATTCCGGCTCTGATCGTCTTACTACTCGCAGGAGGCGCCGCCATGTCCGAGAAGCAAACTGCTGGTACCAAGCTCGATAAGGCAACTGCGGTACGGATACAGCGGGACATCGAAAAGTATCGAAAGAGCGGCGCGGCCATCACGGTTCTTGACGAAAAGGGTCGGCCTGTCGAGGGCGCGCTGATCAACGCCGAGCAGGTCGCTCACGATTTTCTCTTTGGCTGCAACATCTTCGTGTTCGACCGATTCCCGACCGCCGAGGAGAACGCGAAGTACAAGGAGCTGTTCAAGCGTCTGCTGAACTATGCAACCCTGCCCTTCTACTGGCGGGGTTTCGAGCGCGAGCAGGGAAAACCCGGATACGAGCGGGTTGACGCGATGGCCGAATGGTGCAAGGAGAACGGCATCACCACGAAGGGCCATCCTCTCGTCTGGACATATGAGGCCGGCGTCCCAACCTGGCTTCCTGAGGACAAGCCGGACGAGGTGAAGCGCTTGATGGAAGCGCGGGTCAAGGAGATCGTCTCCCGCTATAAGGGCTTGATTGACATCTGGGACGTGGTGAACGAGTCCACGCACATGAGGACTTTCGCGAACATGTCGGTGTTCGACTACACGAGCGAGCCGGTCAGATGGGCGAGGGGAGCCAACCCGCAGGCGCTGCTGTTAGTAAACGAGTACGGAGCGATTGAGGATCCGAAGAGCGCCGAGCGGTACTTCAAGCTGCTGAAGGAGATGAAGGCCGCAGGCGTGCCATTTGACGCGATCGGAGTCCAGTCGCACATGCATAATGGGCTGTTTGCCATCCCGGATACGCTCAAAGCGCTCGACAAACTTGCCGAACTGGGGAAGCCGGTTCACCTCACGGAGACGACGGTGCTATCCGGAAAGGAGACCAACCCGGCGGACGAGCGCAAGCAGGCCGAGTACGTGGAGCAGTTCTATCGCGCGTGCTTTAGCCATCCATCCGTGAGGGCGATCACCTGGTGGGATTTCTCGGACGCCTTCGCATGGCAGGGAGTCGCCGCCGGCTTCGTGAGGAAGGACCTCAGCCCGAAGCCGGTCTACCTCGTGCTCGACCGGCTCATCAACAAGGAGTGGCACACGAGCGCGCAGGGGCGCACGAGCTCCGACGGCTCATTCACCTTCCGCGGTTTCCACGGCAACTACCGCCTGACGATCACCACTCCCTCAGGGGCCTCGAAGACGGTGGAATTCCACTTAGCGGAGGAGGGGAAGAATCAGGTAGAAGTGAAGCTGTAAATGTCTGATGCTGCGGGAATGAATTGCTTTCCCGCAGCAGGGCTGTCGCGCATGGATACCGCTGCCGGAAAGAACCCCATTCCGGCAGCATCAAATGCAGTCACGGAGGGATGCAAACATGGACGCTATTGAGTGCATGAAGACTCGGCGGAGCATCAGGGCGTATCAGGACAAGCCGGTGCCTAAGGAGGTCATTGAGGACATCGTTGACTGCGGCAGGCTCGGAGCGACGGCCATCAACATCCAGCCATGGGGGTTCGTGGTCGCGCAGGACGCCATGATGCGAAAGAAGATTGCGGACACCACGGATCACGGCAAGTTCATCGCACAGGCGCCGGTCTGCATAGCCGTCTTATGCGAGGACACGAAATACTACCTCGAGGATGGCTGTGCGGCGACTCAGAACATCCTGAACGCGGCCAGGGCGCACGGCCTTGGCTCGTGCTGGGTCGCCGGCGACAAGAAGGGCTACGCTCAGCAGATCGTCGAGATGCTCGGCATGCCGCCGAATTACAAGCTTGTCTCGCTCGTATCCATCGGCTATCCGGCCGAGGAGCGGAGCCCCACCAAGAAGCGGCTCTCCGAAGTCCTTCGCTGGGCATGATGCGCAGCGCGATTCTGGATACTGGATGCTCGATAGACAAGCCGGCATCCGGCACCCTGAATCTGCAATTTGCAGTGCGGTTGACGTCTGCCCGCCGGAAGTGGTAACCTTCTCCTGATTTAATGCCAACAAGGAGGTCGAGCTGCAATCATGACTGTGCTTCCATATGGCCTGTTCGACATCGCGCGACTATCGAGCGGCAAGACAAGGAGCATCTCGGCGGAGAACCCGGAGGGCAAGGTCGGCGCCGGCGCTCAGGCGGTCCCGGATGAGAACAACCCGGCGTCAATGCTCGGCAAGGGATGGAAGGCCCGCCCGTGCATCACGCTGCCGAAGAACTCGAACACAGTTCTTGCCGATATCAAAGGCCCCGGCACGATCCGCCACATCTGGATCACGGTGGACCCGAAGGCCTACCGCGACTGCATACTTCGGCTGTTCTGGGACGGAGAGGCGACGCCTTCAGTCGAGGCGCCGCTGGGAGACTTCTTCGCTAACGGCCACGCCTTACGGGTGAATGTGAATTCCATCCCTATTGCGGTGAACCCCACCGGCGGGTTCAACTCGTACTGGCCGATGCCGTTTCGCAAGGGCGCCCGAATCGAAGTGGAGAGCCAGAGCCGCGAGGACGTAGGCGGCTTTTTCTACCAGATCACCTACGAGCTCGACGAGGTCCCGAATGACGCGGCGTACTTCCACGCGCAGTGGCGGCGGTCGGTCACCCCGATCGGCGAGCCACAGCACACGATCCTGGAGGGTGTGAAGGGCAAGGGGCACTACGTCGGCACCTACCTCGCGTGGACCCAGCTCGCAAACGGCTGGTGGGGCGAAGGCGAGATCAAGTTCTTCATAGACGGCGATAAGGAATACCCGACGATCTGCGGAACCGGTACGGAGGACTACTTCGGCGGCGCATGGGGGTTCGGCGACACATTCTCCACGGCGTTCCTGGGCTACCCGCTCTGGCGGAAGGTGGAAGGCGAAGTTCCCAAGCACGGCCTGTACCGATGGCATATCCTCGATCCGATCCGGTTCGAGTCGGCGTTAAAAGTCACGATTCAGGCGCTGGGCTGGTGGCCGTTCGGGAAATTCCAGCCGCTGCAGGACGACATCGCGTCCGTCGGGTACTGGTATCAGACCGAGCCGCACGCGCGGTTCCCGGAGATGCTGCCCGCTCACCTGCGCTGGCCGAGGTAGGTGCGCCCGCGCGACAGGTACAACATCGAACATGGGTTTCTCTAAAAGGGACATGCGGGAGGGTGAGTCCCCCATTGAATCCGCGCATTCACCCGGCTCAGCAGGAGCTTCGCCCTCCCATACAACCCAGGGGATCCAGAGCGAAATCAACGTCTTTGAACAATCCCATGTTCAATCTCCAAGCTGGAACCTGAAACCTGGAACTTGAAACTTGAAACACTAAGCCTCTTTCGCCACCGCGCCGCCGTATTCGGCGAGCACCTGGCCCTTCGGGTTGAGGAGGAACATGACCGCGCGCTGGGCGGGGACCTTCACGCTGAGCGTCCGGCCGGTCAGCTTGTCGGTCAGGTCGAACTCCTTGTCCACATCCGTCTCCGACACGACGGAGTAGAGCACCGATTCCTCGAAGAGCTGCGGCCGGATCAGGACGCCGGGATCCATCTTCTCTACGCTGAACGGAGGCTCCACCACGGCCTGCTTGAGCGCAAACTGGTAGAGCGCCGCGGTCGGCTCGGAATTGTCCGCCAGCTCGAAGGGCAGGGGCGCGTAGACCAGCTTTCCCGCGCCGCAGGCCTCGACCTTGACGAAGCCGCTCTGGCCTCCGATCACGGCCTTGTCAACGCGATGGACTTTCTCCCCGCCGAAGCTCAGCCGGTGCTCCGTTCCGAAGATGATCGCCTCTTCCTCGCGCGTGACGGGCCGCGTCTCCGACTGCATACCGAACTTCGACAGTCTGTCCACGGGCCGCCAGTACTCATCCCAGTCAATCGGGCCTGTGACGAGGAGCACGGCGCCTTCCTCCATCGCCTTGACCAGCGTCTCCCACGCATCCTGGTTCAGCGCCCTGGGGGATGGCAGGACGATCAGGCGGGGTTTGCCCAGGTTTTCGAGTGAGTACTCGCCGACGGCCCGCATCGGAACGCCGCAGTGGTAATGCATGACGCGCACGCACGCCCGTGTGGCGGCGGTCGCGTGGTCGCGCACGGAGAACATGTTGGAATGGGGAATGACCATACACACGTCCTCGGGCTGGCGATCTTCAAGGTGCGGCCGCGCTTCCCTGATGAACGCCGCCATCGCCGGCATGATCTCAAGCTCCGGCTTACGGGTGAAATCGGCCCGGTGGAAGCCTATCCCTGTCTCGCAGTCGCTGGTCATGTACACGTTCGTGTTCCATACCCACTCGATCACACCTGCGCCGCCGGAAGCGAACGCCATCACGAACTTCCGCTCCAGCAGGTTTCGGCAGTCTTCCTCGGTCCGACGGTTCATCTTATCCGGATTCACGAGCGGCATAATGCCCGTTTCCTCGATCAGGCTCGGCTTGCCGGACACCTTGGTCACCAGCCCTGACCAGAGGAGGTCGTCGTTGCGCCACCAGGTATGCGTGCAGGTGAAGGCCACCTCTCTCCAGTGGAACTGCGGACCTGGGCACTCGCCCGCGCCGAATTCGTCCGGCCCGACGGTGATGAGCTGCTTGGGATTGCCGTTTTGCCGGATTACGGAAGTCATCTCCCGGACCCAGCGGTTGAAGATATCTTCGACGAAGAGCCTGTAGTCCAACGCCCGCATCGGTGTCCGGTCCTGATATGTCTGGTGATCCTCAAAATCATGCAGATCAGGGAGGCCCGCGCCTGTGCGTGGAGTCGCGCGCCAGGCTTCCTCCAAATCGCCCGATGGATGCCTCGCCTCGATCCATTCGCGCCATGCCTGCTCCTCGAAGGGATCGTAGTTCGGGCGCGAAGTCCAGTACTTGCCGCGGCCCGGGAACGAGGGCTCGTTGATCAGATCCCACATCAGGTTGTTGAACTTGCTGAACCTCCAGGCGAACGCGGCGACGTAATCCTTCTGCGCCTGGAGGCTCCTCGGATCGAGGAATGGGTTCACGCCTTCCCAGGCTTCCGGCGTGAAGGCGAAAAATGTGAATATCACGGTCATGTCGTGCTTGGCCGCCGAGAGGAGGAAGGCCGTCAGCGCCCGCATGACGCCTTCATTCGGCGCGCCGGGATTCAGCATGACGTGGCGGAAGGCCGTCCAGATGCCAGTGCGGACGACGTTCACGCCGGCGGACTTCATCTCCGCGAAATCTTGCTCCCACACGGCCGGATTCGGCTCGAAAAGGAACTTCCGATGCACATCGGAGGCCATGTAGGTAGTTCCGACAAGCGGGCTTACATTGCTGTCGCGCATGAAGAAATCCCTGCCCGCCGAGAGCCGCTGGGTCTTGGAAACCAGCGCCGTATCGTAGTACCAGAAGCCCGTGACACAGTAAGAGGCGAATTTCTCACTAAGCGCCGGGTCGCCCGTCGAAAGCACGGCTTCCACGCCGTACACGCCGGGGCTGAGCGGAATTTCAAGCGGGATCACGCGGTAGTACGGCGATCGGAAGTCGGTGATCTCTACGCTCTGGCTCGTGATCGTGATGTTGTCCTTTCGAATCTTCAGCAGGAGGATCGGTTTCAGCGGCTCCTTTGCGGCTTTCTCGAACCGGTTGACGTGGACGACGAAAGAGGCGCGCTCATCCGTGTGGTAGCAGGCGAACGATGGCCGCACCTGGAATTCGGATGGTCCAAGCGCGGCAAATGTTGCCAATCGCTGGATAATCTCCTTTCGGGGAATGCTCGATGACGTGAAGTTCGCCAGCACCCAGCGGCCTCCTGCAAACGGGCCGAATACCCGGTCTACGGCGATCACCGGCGCGGCGACCCTGCGGCCCTGCGCATCCAAGCCGTAGAGCAGTGGGCGAAGGACCGCCTCGCGCGAACCCGAGGAACCGACCTCGCCGAGCATGTCGTTCTTGGTCGTGAAGCGCACCTCCAGCTCGAACACCCGGTCGCAGGAGAAATCATCCGTCAATCCTGATAGAAGCGGCTCAGTGGGGATCGTGTCGTAGGACTTGACACCCGCTGTCTCCACCGGGAACGCCTGATTGATCATCAGCTCGCGCTGATACGCCGTCTGGCGGATTTCCTGGCGCCAGGCGCTTCCCTCGCGCACTACGGGGATGCTGAAGGGAGCGCCGCCGAGATTCAGCAGGTTTCCGCCGGCGGCAAGGAACTCGTAAATCTCCGGCCAGGCCGCCTTCGGGAAAGCCGAGCCGTAAGGATTTATGAGCAGGTCAACCGAATCCCGCCTTAACTGCTTCTTCAGCTCGTCGAGGCCGACGGTTCGCACCGATTCCACGGGCGGCAGGGCCTCGATCAGCTCTTGCGGACTGAGTTCCACAGTGTCTACAAAAGGGAAATCCTTCTCATGAAAAATGAGCATGCGTGCGTCCATTTAGCTGCTCCTCTCCGAGTGCAGTCGTTCCGATGGCCGATTCACCAGCCGTCCATCATTTTACTACTCGTGCGCCCAAGGCGCAATGCAGGAATGTCGGCAGCGGCTTGGAGTCGCGGCTCACCGGCTCGTCAGGCAGGTATGAAAAAGCGGACCGACTCTCGCGGTCGGTCCGCTTTTTCTGATTCGTCCAGCCAACCTCTGTGTTCTTCGTGCCTACGGTAATGGCGGCGCCGCGCTCCTCCAACCTTTCCAGCCTTCCACGTACCAGAAATGCCCGTGTCCGTTTGTCGTCGAGGCGTAGGTTGCATTCATCCACCTATCGTCGTCTATGAAAACACTCTTTGCATGTCCGTCTGCATAGACCACGTTGATGCAACTGCTGTGGGCGAGCTGTATCTTGTTTGGCTGCGTTGGGTTCACGCGCCCGCTCTTTATGTCCCAAAGCACCGGCGCGTTGCCGGGTTTCAGGAGCATCGCCTCGCATTGCCCGGCGATGTAGATCTGGGGGTCCTTGCCTGTAACGGCCGGTAACCGATAGAACCATGCGTTGAACATATAGGTCGTTGGCGGGTCGGTTTCGTACGTCAGGTCGGGCCTTAGGGGACTTGGAGCAACGACGGTGAGCGTGCGGTTGTTTGCGAAGATTACGTTGCCGCCGGTGCCGCCAACTTGCCAGGTTCCATCCTGATCGATGGACGGGCACCACCACAGCTTGCGATTCCTGACGTAGCGATACAGCAGGTTCGGGAGGTATCTGGTATTCGGCTGGACACCTCTCGTAGGTATCCAGCCGCCGAACGGGGCGTCTGCACCCCAGAGGGTCGTAGCCGTTTTATCGATTTGCGGGCCAAAGCCGGACACCAAGGGATAGCACTCGTCCCAGTCGTGAGCATACATATGGATTGCGTTTCCTATCTGCCTGAGGTTGCTCAGGCAGGTGGTTCTCTGGGCGCTCCTTCGAACTCGGAGATACACTGGGAAGAGAATAGCCGCAAGTATCACGATGATCGTTATGACGACTAGCAGTTCGATCAGGGTGAATCCTTTCCGACCGCGATTGAGTCTAAACATGACTAACTACACCTCCAGGTTGCACTGAGTGGGCTGCACGGCACACGTAACCAAATGCGACACCAAGCGACGCAGATCCCAGACAGCAAGTGTGGCTGGCAGCAAGCAAATCTCGTTCTCGTGTCAGGCTCCACCTCGGGTTTCTCACTTGGATAGACGCAGCATTCGTGTGTCGTGTTCCATCAGATATCAACTGCGCTTGAACCGCCTGAGGCCGAAGCCTGCTTGCACATGCTTGCTTGGGGATGCTGGCCGCTGCTGGACACGCCTGAATGTATATCGCTGCCGGTTTCACGCATAGATTTGGCAGATCGGCCCCTGGGCCGATCTGCCTCGTCATCGCTTACTACACCCCTGCAGAATTCCACAGGGTGCACCAGTCACCTATGGCTAAGGCAATATCCAGCCTTCGTAGCCATGCTGATACCAGAAGTGTTTATCAGCCGTGATGCCCTTGTACGCGCCGCCCGTCGGATCTGCCGATTCGTTCCTGGCGTGACCGTCAGCGTACAGTACATTGATCGAATCGTCATGAGCTATCTGCGCTTCTACAGCGCCGGTCTTCGTGAACCCAGAGATAGCGCACCACGCTATGGGTGCCTCAGACACTTTCTCACAGACCTCTTCTTGCTTGCCGGCGATCTCCAAGTACTCCCGCGCCCCTGTTGAGAGCCTAGTGTAGGCGCACCAGGCATTGTATATGTAGTTTGTGACGCTGAGAGTTGTGCCGGTCACTGAGCCTGCCACGAACCACTGATTATCGCGTGATGATGGGCAGAACCACACGTCCACGTTCTTGACATAGGGGTCCAACAGCTCCGGCAAGTTCTTCCAGTCGCCGGGGCCTCGCCGATAGACGCCTGTTGCGAACCCCGGCCTATACCAGCCGCGCAGGCCATCCCATAGGGTCTGATTGGCATCCAGGTTTGTCTGGATGCCTTGGGTCATTGGGAACCTGCTGTCCCAGTCCTGGATGTACATGTGGATCGCATTTCCAATCTGCTTCAGATTGCTTAAGCAAGAGGTCTTCTGGGCCGCCCTTCGAGCTCGTGCAAAAACCGGAAAAAGAATCGCTGCGAGTATCGCGATGATGGCTATTACTACGAGCAACTCGATCAGCGTGAAGCCCTTCCGACCATGCTTTGCCCTGAACATAATTACACCTCCTGGCTAGATTCAAAGCAAATCCGACCAATACATGGTCCTTCTCGCATTTTTAACGCATGTCCAGACCGCCTCCTTTTCAAAGCTGTATTGGTTTCAGGGCTCCGAACGCGCCCTGCCAAAACTTGTAATATGCGGTTTTGTATAAGGTCTTGCATGTTGGCGGCCGCCTCTCGCGGCCCCGCCGTTCGGCATCCGAGTGGGAAACTATCGGGAAATCCAGCCCGCACAGCTCACTCGAGAGTACTTGGCTATCCAGCCTCCCGAAACTGGAGATAGCTGTGCCATTTACCTACCTACCACTTATGCTAACACGTTTTGCAGGGCAAGTCAAGAGGCAAGACGAAATAATGTACAATAGGGCAGACGAATTCACCACTCCTCTTGGCTGGTACGCCGTTACTCTACCACCCTGATTATCGGTTTGAGAGCCGATTCGTACTAGCGCTGGTTGTCAAAGAACATTTGCCTGAGCAACTCTCTGGTCGCATGGAGGTCGGCTCGCACGAATACGCCGCCCCCGTCGAGTGCCGGCAGTGTTTCCATCCTGATTTCCGACCCGGGGGGAAGAGCCTTGATGAAACGCGCCAGGCATATCACCTGGGGCAGTGTGAGGTTGCCTTCAATGTCCTCTCTTATGGTATCCAAAACCTCGGGAAGCCTAAACATGACACCAGGGCTTGAAAGCTTGGCCCTGGCTGCTCGAAGGAACTCTTGCTGCCTACCTATCCTTACGAAGTCGCTCTCGCCCTCGCCGTTGTTGGATTGCCGATATCGCACAAACCCCATGCATTGTTCGCCGTTCAGTACCCGTTTTCCTGCCTTCAGATGTATGTGCAGATTCCCCCAACTATCGTCGTAGTCCAGCCTTTTGCCCACGGTCACAGCCAAGCCTCCGAGATCGTCAATTGCTTTCTCAAAGCCGTCGAAGTTCACCAGCAGGTAGTGGTCGGGATATACTCCCAGGAACTCCGAAATAGTCCGCCGGGCCAACTCAGGGCCGCCAAGCGCATTCGCATAGCTGATTCTGCGCTTGCCCCGGTAGCCGGGAATGCGCACCAGTGTGTCCCTTGGAATCGAGAGGATATCGGCTGACCGTTTCCGAAAGTCTATGTGAGCGAGCATCATTGCATCGGTCCGCCCGTGGGTATTAACCACTCGCCCGCAGCGGTCTCTGTCGAGGTCACGGCCCATCAGCAGGATGTTTACCTCAGTCCGACCGGGGAATGCCTTCTCCGGCACCTCGGCTCCCGAAAGCAGGACGCTAACAGTGTCCTTGAACGTGCGGGACGAACAATAGTAATATGAGAAGAGGCTGGCGCCGATGCCCGCGACAATGACAATCATGAGCAGCAGCAGCTTCAAGACTCGTCTGAATAGTCGGCCCGTCTTTCCGGCTCTGCGTTCTACGTTTTCCCGTTTTGCGATGCGGCCTATATTGCTCATGGGACGGTATCTCGGTTGGCCTGGAACAAAGCGCGCTCCCAGCGGCCAACCGCTCAATTATACTGAAGTGGCGCTTTCGGGTCAATCAAACAGATGTCTTATTTTCGGCAGCCAGGCCAACCGACCGGGTTTCCTGTTCCGGGCTCTCCGGGGATCGTGCGGAAGCGCCGGTATGTTTGTACCCAATACCGGCCTGGCTTGCGAGTATGCTCATGAGAGTTATTGCTGTCGGTGATATGCACGGCGAGTTGAAATATGTCTTCAGGGCTGTCGAAGACGCCCGGCCCGATCTGCTTCTCTGCTGCGGCGACTGGGGCGATCCGGCGGAGATGGATCCCGGCGCCCTGGATGCTATTCTCGCGGCGGCGCCCGTATTCACCGTCTATGGGAACCACGATGATTTGGGGTTGCTCTCCCAAGTCAGGAATCTCGATGGGGATCCGGTTCTTCTCTCAGCCGGTGAGATCAGGGAGCGAGACGGCCTCCGATTCGCGGGGATAAGCGGGATCTGGGCGAAGTCACACCGTCAGCCGCACTACGTGACCGATGAGGACGTTGCGACCTTCGCCTCCGGACTCGCCGGGAGAGGCGTGGACGTACTCCTGAGCCACGGGTGTCCCATCGGCCTTGCGGATGCGACTCCCAGCGGAACGCGCGGCGGCCAGAGGTGCTTCCTGGACGCCTTCCACGTCATCTCGCCCCGCCTCCACCTCTGCGGGCACCTCCACGTTCCGCAGAAGCGCGTCCTCAAGGACGGGCGCATCATCGTAAATGTGGGCTATACCTGCGAGGGCGACTACTGGAGCTTTGAGATCAACCAGGAGGCCATCGAGGTCGAGTACCATAAGCTGTGATGGAAACGGTCGGGCGATCCGGGGAACCACTCCTACTCGTACCCGTACTCGTGGATCGTGACGAGTGACGAGTGATATTGGATATTGGATGTTGGATTGTTCGAAAAGGGCATCCGGGAGGGCGAAGCTCCTGCTGAGCCGGGTGAATGCGGCTCGGGAGTCCGCCTTCGCCAAGGCTTCGGCGGATCGCCCTCCCATATAACAGAAAGAGGAGTAGTGGTTTTGGAAACAGTAATGTGGCAACCCCCTGGAAGCATATCCATCGGCCCGGATGAGCTGGATCTCACGCACACGCTCACTCCGGGCCAGTCGTTCCGCTGGCATGAGGACCATCAGGGCGGATGGACGGCCGTCGTCAGGCGGAGAGTAGTCAGGGTCGGGCGCGAAGGGCCTGTCATCCGCTACGAGTTGTTCCCCGGCGGCTTGGACGACGCCTTTATCAGCGACTACTTCCGTCTCGACATAAGGCTTGAAAGTCTGTATGATGATTTCGCGCGCGCCGACGGGCACGTAGTCGAAGCCGTCGAACGCTTCAAGGGCCTCCGGGTGCTGAGGCAGGAGCCGGAGGAGACTCTGCTCTCCTACGTCTGCTCCGCAGCGAACTCCGTGCCCAGAATTTCCATGGCGGTAGAGGCTTTGTCGCGCCATTACGGAGAGCCGATAGCGGCTGTTGACGGGCACGATTACTACTCGTTTCCGACTGCCGAGGCCCTCGCGAGCGCGAGCGTGGACGACCTGGCGAACCTGTGCGGCCTCGGATTCAGGGGCGTGAACCTGGGTTCGGTCGCCCGCCAACTGGTGGATCGGCCTGCGGGATGGCTGGAATCGCTCCGCCAGGCGAGCTATGACGAGGCGAGAGCGGAGCTTCTCGGCATCGAGGGTGTGGGACTCAAGATCGCGGACTGCGTGCTGCTTTTCTCGCTGGACAAAGATCAGGCGTTCCCGGTGGACACACACATCCGCCGGGCGGCGGTCAAGTACTATCTGCCCGAATTCAAGCAGAAGACTCTCACCCCGGCTGTCTATCGGCAGATTGCGAGTTATTTTCAGCAGAAATTCGGGCCTTATGCCGGGTGGGCGCAGGAATACCTGTTCTATGAGGACCTCCTTCGGCATAAGCCGAGCAGAAGGGTGCTCTGATGCTGGTTATCGAGGGATTGACGAAGTACTATGGGCAGACGCTCGCGGTAGATGGCATGAGCTTTGAGGTGAATGACGGCGAAATTCTCGGCCTGCTCGGGCCGAACGGCGCCGGGAAGACGACGATACTCCGCAGCGTTGCCGGAATCGTGCGCCCGAACGCCGGGCGCATATTGGTCAACGGGTACGATCTCGCAGCCAACGAGCAGCGGGCGAAGCGCAGCCTGGCCTTCGTTCCCGAGACTCCCAACCCGTATGAGATGCTCACTGTGTACGAGCATCTGCGCTTCATCGCGATGGCCTACGACACGCTGGACAAGTTCGACGACCGGGCATCTGCGCTCCTGGACCGTTTCGATCTTGCGGAGAAGCGAAACCATCTCGTACTTACGCTCTCGAAGGGGATGAAGCAGAAGCTGGCGGCCGCGTGTGCCTTCATACACGATGCCCGGGTGCTGCTTCTCGACGAGCCCCTGATCGGCATAGACCCGAAGGGCGCCCACGAGCTGAAGGACATGATGGTCGCTTCCAAAGAGGCCGGGTGCTCGATTCTCGTCAGTACCCACATGCTCGACACAGCGGAGCGGCTGTGCGACCGCATTCTCATCATTGATCGCGGCAGGAAAGTCGCGGAAGGCACACTGGAGGAGCTGCACGGTCGTGCCCACATGGGAGAAGATGCCACTCTCGAGGATGTATTCCTCAAGCTGACCGAGGATAGCGCTGCCGATGAAAATGCTGCTGGATCTTGAGCTCAGACAGTTCGTCAACTACATGAAGCTCACCCTCAGGTCGCCGAAGAGGCTGATTCCGGCGCTCCTGATGCTGGCGTACATCCTCTGGTTCTTTCAGATGGGGATGCTCGGGTCTCGGGAGTTCAGGGAATTGCCGAGGGGTGTGCCTGCGGCCGGCCTGGCGGTGCCGGACTTCGTATGGCCGCTCGTATGGGCTGGGGTGTTCGGGTTGCTGACACTCGTTTTGGTCTACAGGCTTCTGAGGGCGTTCTCGCAGAGCCTGATCGTGTTCGGCTTGGCCGAGATAGACTTCCTTTTCCCCGTGCCGATCAGTTGCCGCCTTATCATGCTCTTCAAGCTGCTCAAGCTCTATGTGACCGTGGCTGCGTTTGCGACCTTTTTCCTTATTTTCTACTGGTTGATGTTCGGCGCCTTCGCTGGGTCATCCGGGGGAGGTCCATCGCTGCTGGCGGCGTGGGCTGCTGTTACGCTGTATGCAGTTCTGGTGATAAACGTTTGCACGACTGTCAACCTCGTTGCTACCTTCCGGGCCGGCGGTCGTTGGTGGCTCGCGTGGGCGGTGAGATTGGCCGCGGTTGCCATTGTCATATTCTCAGTAGTTGGGGTTCTTGTCGGCTACCAGCGGAGCGGCGATATTGCGGCCAGTCTGACGCACACGCTCCGCCATCCTGTTCTCACAACTCTCGTGCTGCCGGTGAAGTGGACGACCGATCTAGTGACCTCCCCGTTTGCAGGCTGGAAGCCTGGCTTTGGCTATGAGTTCGCCGCGCTGTTTGCACTCGCCGGCGCTTCATTGGCGCTTACGCTGTCGAGGAAAGAAAACCCCTACGAGCCGTCGCTGAACATCAGCGTCAGGCACGCGATGTACAGGCTGGCCTTCTGCACCTGGGACTTCAGCAAACTCAGGGCTGAGGCATGGAAAAACAGACGTAAAGCGGGGGGTGTCCGAACCTGGATCTCGCCCTTCGGCCGAGGCGCAGTCGCCGTTTTCTGGAAGAACTCCAACATCTCCGTAAGAACGTCCGGTACCGTGATTGTGTTGATCTTGCTGCTTGCGGTGCTGCTGCTTATCGGACTCCGCGTAGCGTTTACGCACACTGCGATACCGCCGCGGGAGGCCGGGATAATCGCCGCGCTTGCACTTCTGTACGTGATGTGGCTGTTCTTGCTGTTTTCTCTGCGCAGCCTGCGGCTTGATGTGAAGCAGGCCAACATCCTGAAGCCCATGCCAATCCGAGCGTGGAAGCTCATGCTGGCTGAGACGCTGTCCGGTACGACACCTTACTCATTATTTGTATGGCTGGCGGTAGCGCTGGTCGGCGCGACGTTCGGCCTGTCCGGGAGCCCGCTCGTCCCGGCGGCTTTTGTGCTGCCCCTTCTTGCGCACGCTTGCATCAGCCTGCAGCTTGCCGTGGGCATAATCTATCGGGATGTCGGCGACAAGGCTCAGCAGTTAATTGCGGGCGCGCTCGGCATGTCTGCGGCGTTGCTGGCGATTGGGCTGCCGCTGGCTGTCGCCATAATACTTCATGCCCTTGGCCTCGGTTTCGTTCTCCCGGCCATAGCGGCGAGCTGCATCGCTATCGCGATCTCCGCCGCAGGTATCGCGCTCGGGGCCGAGGTATACAAGCGCCACGACCCGACTGATGAGTGATATTCCTTAGGAGAGTGGAGAAGATGCGCTTCATATTCCTTCTTGCGATCGTTGTTATGGCCCAACTATCCGTTTCCAACGCCGACGACATTCTCCTGGCGCCGTTCGACAAGATGCCCTCGTGGGCATCGAACCCGGCTGCGGTGCGAGTCGTGAAGGGCGAGCCATCCTATCTGGAGCTTTCCGCCGAATGCGCGATTTGCCAGGAGATGGCGATTCCCGCGTTCGAGTCCTTATCCGTGGACATCCGCGTCCCGTCAGGCAAGACCGGCAGGCTTTACCTCAACCTCGTCGAGGGCAGCGGCGCCGAGTACATCACGCCGACGCTCAACTTGAAAGGCACCGGCGAGTGGACGCAGCTCGAATTCAAGCTGGAAGACCTGTTCTTAGCTCCCTGGTCCGACGATGACAACTACTACCTGGATTTCCCTATGGGCAAGGTTCTCTGCTTGTTCACGCCGGGCGCGGGTGCCTCTCTGCAGCTTCGGAACATGAGAGTCCGGGGCAAGGATCCGCGGCGCCCGACTGCCGAGTACGCGCTGGTCAAGGATTGGATCGAGCGCCTGGCATGCAGCGCGCAGCCTGCGATTCCCAAACCCCTGAATCCCGGCGCGTCGGCAGGGGTCCGGTTCACCGAGAGTGGATCGAGCATAAGCCTGAAGGGTGCTGCCTACGAGCTGCGGCTTGACAAGCGGACGGGAAGGATCATCTCGCTCGATTTCTGCGGTCGCGCGGCTCGCTGGAAGCCGACGCACGGACAATGGTGGTCTCTGCTTACGTTCGATGGCGAAATCATACCAAATACGCAGGCCGCGTCGTTCGAGTATGCGTGGGACGACTGGGCCAAGCAGCTTCGGGCCGCCTATACGTTCAGCAAGGAGCTGGAAGTGATCCTGGTCGTCTCCGGCGGCGCGGATTCCTTCCGCTGCAAGGGGCTTATCAAGAACGTAGGCGCGGCTCCTATTAGATGCTTCCGCCTGCCGGACGGGCTTGCGCTCGGCGCCCGGAATCTCCGGCGAATGGTGCTCCCCAGGCTGGGCGGCGTTGAACTCCTTCCGGGCTACTTCAAGACGGCCCGAAGTCTAGGGATGGACTACCCGTCCGATGCCTTCTCAGACTTTGCATGGGCGGAAGTCGCGAGAGGGACGATCTCAATCTATGCGGTTCAGGACGAGCCGATCTTCTGGAGTTCGAAGCTGAAGCTCCGAAATCTGCCGGACAAGCGGCGTGTGGAATATACGCGCGAGACGAATACCTTCGTGGGCGCGGGAGGATCATGGGTCAGCCCGTCAATCGTCTTTATCTTTGGGCACAGTCCCCTCGATTCATTCGAGAAATACTGGAGCGAGAACGGGCTGGATAGGTCACCGACAGTGGAAGCCAAGCTGGGCGGGAAGCTGTTCGACCAACTGCGGTCGTCGGTTCTGCTCGTGTACAACTTCGACGCCATAGCTCAGAGGGGCGGAGACAAGCCGAAGGTTTTCTCGGAGTCGGCCCGCGGGCTTTCCAGCCTCCCTTCGCCGGTTCTGCTGCACCCTCTCTGCTATTGGAACCCTCCGGAGACGGGGCGGCGTCCGGACGGCGGCGTGTTTGATACCGATTACCCGGACTTCCTGCCGCCGAGGGAGGAATTCGGCGGAGATCAGGGCTTCGCGGAATATCTGGACAACGCGAACCGGCTCGGCCTCCTGGTGATGCCGTATATCAACCCCACATGCTGGGACAAGAGGTCGGCGTCGTACCGCAAGTTCGGCGATGCGGTCGGCGCGAAGACTCCCGACGGCCGGCTTTGGATGGGCTGGGGCATGGTGACCGTGACGCCGCATCACCCGCAGGTTCGGGCGAAGAACCGCGCACTTGCGAACGGGTTCACGGGGCCTTGCAAGGTAGATCTCCTGTTCGAGGATCAGGTCGGCGCTAGGAGCCACACGTACGACTTCAGCCCGCACGCTCTTCACCCGGCGGCGTACACGCACGGCCTCATCCAGCATGCGAAGAGGGCGTCCGCCAAGATACCCTTGATGACCGAGCGCGGCTTCGACAGATTGGCGCCCTACGAATCCGGCTTCTGCGGGATCGAGCTGGGCCTCTCATGCACCACGTTCATGAAAGGCTGGGAGTGGGATGCTTTTTACGGCGCAGGAAACTGGAGGGTCTTTCCGCTCGAGACGTATTTCCTCGGGCCGCACGCGGCTCTTTACCATCACGACCTGGGGCAGTACGTGCTGACGAAGGGTGATCTGTCTTGGTGTCTGGCGAAGGGGTACAACATGAACTCCCCGTATGGCCGCGCGGGGGAACAGAGCGAAGTCTGTGATGCCTTTCAGAAGGCCGTCTGCTTGCTCTATTTTGGGCGGAAGCTGAAATCGTTCGAGTATCTCAACGACAGCGTCACGAAAACCGTGTTTCCCATGGTTACCATCTTTGCGAACCACAGCCCAGATTCCGCGTTCGAGCACGGCTCGCATACCCTTGCGAAGGAAGGCTGCCTGGCCCTTGACGAGAAAGGCCGACTCATCGCCGGGGTGTTGACGCGCCTATACGGCCTCGATCTGGGCCGGGAATGCCATATTGTGCAGACGATCGAGCCGAACCGCGTGATTCTGAGGACCGTATCGTCCACGGCCGGCCCGATGGCGGCCTTGAGGCCGAAGCAGTGGACCGACGCGGCGCGAATCTCAGTGCTCGCGGTGACGAAAGACGGCCAAGTACCCGTGGATTTCCAGGCCGGCCCCGACTCAGTCACATTCGAATACTCACTGTCGCATCAGGGCTCGCCGGTGAAGGAGTATGTGATACTGTACTCCATGCCTTAGCCGGCGTGGGGCTGCCGAGAGCATCCGCTGCGGCGGCCACTGCTCCGTCGTGTAACTTTTTGTTGATTCCATGCATCATTTATTGTTGAGATGTCGTCAGACGATATAGTAAAGAATCAGCGGCTTCGCGGGTATGCGATCGCTGCGAACCTTCTTCCGGGGCGGAGTGTTATTGATATAGGGGTGTATTTGTTGAGAGCCAGGCCGATTTGCTTTCTGACGGCTGATTTCATAGCGGCTGGCCTTGCGCTTCTCTTGGCGTGGGCTGCCTGGGGTGAGGAAGCTCGTCCTCGCGTGGAACTCGCCACCGGGCCTGAGATCATCCAGGCCGTCAAGGTGAATACCGGACCCGTGATCGACGGCATGCTGGATGACGACTGCTGGAAGGTCGCATCGAAGGTAAACGGGTTCGAGTACCTCGGCAAGGTTCCCCTTGTGGAGACAGTAGCCTATTTCTGCTGCGGCGAGGAAAAGTTATACATTGCCTTCGACTGCAAGGACGACCGGCCGGAGGAAATCCGCGCCCAGCAGAAGAAGCGCGGCGGGAGCATCTGGAATGACGACCTTGTTGAGGTTGATCTGGATTGCATGCACGATCACCGGTCGTTCTACGAGTTCGCGGTCAACGCCCTGGGCACACAATGGAACAGTGTTCCAGGGGGTACTGCTTCGAAGATTGAATGGAGGGGCGATTGGAAGGTCGGTACCAAGGTGAATACCGACGGCTGGTGCGCCGAGATCGAGATTCCCTTCAGCGTCTTGCGCTACCCACGGGAACAGAGCACCTTTGGGCTGGTACTCTACCGGCGCTTTGCACGCGCGCAGGAATGGTACACGTACCCTAGGATGGGCGAAGTGTGGGATGCCAGGAAGGCTATCGACTGGACGGGACTGGTTACGCCGGTGATAAAGCGTGGATTCATCTACATGCCGTACGCGCTCGCAGGAACAGGCGATGGCAGCAGGTTTACAAGTGGAATGGACATCAAGCGCACATTCGACAACAACGTCGTCACCGCGCTCACCATCCGGCCTGATTTCGAGACCATCGAGCAGGTCGTTGACAGCGTCGATTTCTCCTATCTTCCCAGGTCTCTGCCGGACAACCGCCCGTTCTTCACTGAGGGGCATTCGTATTTCAGCGACGAAAAACTGCTGACCTCGCGCAACGTGGAAACGATAGACGTTGGAGGCAAGGTATTCGGCAAGGTCGGCGCGCACCAGTTCGGTCTCCTTTCGTTCTTCGACGTCAACGAGCTTGGCGGTGCCTACCTGAGCTACGACTGGCAGCCCAGCCGCGAGTTCGATGCAGGCGCCCATATCTTCAACTGCCATGCGCCGGGTGTGGACGCCACAGTTGCCAAAGCTGTCACTGGCATAAGCAGACTATATAGCAGCGGTGGGACAAGCCTGAGCGCGAATTACTACCGTAGCTTCGACCGCGCCACGCTTCGCGATGGCTACGTGTACAACCTCTATTGCGATTTGTGGCGCGCCCCGGGACATCTTGAGGGATTCGTCGGCTACGAGGACAGGGCTCCGACATTCTCATCGCCTTTGGGGTACATCAACCTGATCGGATCAAGGTCCATGTGGGGTCAGGTCTCGTACTACGACCGCTACGACACCGGGCCGATACGCAGCTGGAGCTCTGCACTTGTCACAGGATTCACGAGGTGGTACGGCGGGAGTCTCTACAATCGAAGCATCCAGCTCAGCGGCAGCATTCTGCTCAGAAACCGCACCAGCGGAAATGTCTCCTACCTCCTTGACAGTCGCCCGCCGAACAAGGACAAGGTATGGAGTCTCGGCTGCGGTTGGAGAGGCCAGGATCTATACAGGAGCGGGGGAGTCAGTGCCGATTGGGGAAAGCGGGACGGCGCCGACTATAGCTTCATATCCCTAGACCAGGGATTCAAGCTTGGAGAGCGGTGGTCCGCCAGGCTAGCCACCGAGTTGCTGAGAATGGACTACCCGGACGCGCTTGGCAAGGATGATGTAGATCGCTCCCTGACCCGGTTAACCGCCAGCTACGACATTACCCCGGAGAAGAGCCTATACCTGAGTCTGCGGGCTCTTGAGGGCGATGCGAACGTGTTTCTTGCCTACCGCCAGGAGCTTCGCCGGGGCACGGATATCTTCTTCATCTGGGGCGATCCGAACGCTCCTTCCACAAAGAGCCGCCTGTCGCTCAAGCTGCTCCACGTGCTGTGACACGCAGGCGACGCTCCAATGGGCGGGGTGACCCCGCCACTACTCGCAATACGCATCTTCTGGGTGCTATAATGGCGCCGCTATGTCCACCGACCTTAGAACTGCTTTGGCGGCGCTGCACAAGGCCGATCTACATCGCCACCTCGAAGGTGCGGTTCGCCCCGGTACGGTGGCCGAGATATGCCGCGCCCATCGCATCGAGCTCCCGACCTATGACACCGACGACCTCTCCGCCCTGATTCGACTAAGCAGGCCCGCGGATGACCTCGATGGCTTCTTTCTCCCATTCAGGATCATCAAGCTTTGCTTTGTGGATAAGAAAGCCGTTGCCAGAATAGCCTACGAAGCCGTCGAGGATGCCTGGCGCGATAATGTGCGTTACCTGGAGCTTCGCTTCAGCCCGGAGTTCATGGCTTTCCACCGCCGCCTGGCGCTTACCGATGTGATGGACGGCATCGTTGAGGGGGTCGGGCTGGCGGCGCGCAGGTATCCGGTCGCGGTGAACCTGATCGTGAGCATCAGCCGGCATCTGTCGTCCAAGACGATGGGCGTGCCGTGGCCCTCGCCCGAGGAGATCGCACGCCTGGCGCTCGACTACGCCGATCGCGGCGTAGTGGGCCTGGATTTGTCCGGCAGGGAATCCGGCTTTCCGCCGGAGATGTTTGCGGAGCCGTTCGCAATGGCGCGCCGTGCCGGGCTTGGGATCACCGTCCACGCCGGGGAGGAAGACGGCCCGGAGAGCATTCGGGGCGCGATCGAGCATTTGGGGGCGGCGCGGATCGGCCATGGCGTGCGCATCGTTCAGGATGCGGATGTGCTTCGCCTTGCGGTGGATCGCGGAGTGACTCTCGAAATCTGCCCGACCAGCAATGTACTCACTCGCGCTGTGGAATCGCTCGAAAGCCATCCGGTCCGGCGGTTGTATGAGAGCGGCGTGCCGATCACCGTCAATACCGACGACCCTACCGTGTGCGGAGTGACGTTGACCGACGAGTATGCCCTGATAATAGAGAAGTTCGGATTCACTCTCGCGGAGATCGAGAAGCTCATTGAGACCGCCCGGCAAGCGGCGTTTTCTAGGAGGCTGGAATGATATCGAAACTGCCACTCGGAATCTCCTCATGGTCGCTTAACGCTATAGCGCCGCCTGAGCTGTTCGGGATCCTGGAAGGTGCTGATTGCCCGCCTGAGCATGCGGAAGCTGTGCGCGCGCACTTCGACGAGGTAGCCGACCTGATTCTCGGCTCAGAGATAAGATCGGTTGAATTATGGCACAGTCAGGTACTGTGGGACGCGCGGGTAAGTGAGCCTCTGGATCGGCTTGCCGCGGCCGGTCTGATCTTTTCGCAGCACGCTCCGCCCTGTGATCCTTCATCGCCGGGCGAGGCCGTCCGCCGAGAGGCGGTACGCGCGTGTTCCTCGGCGGCGAGCTTGCTGTCGAGGTTCGGCGGGCGGACGCTTGTAGTCCACGCCGGCCCGCAGGCCAATCCGCCCGAGCGCATTCGGGCGAGCGCAGCGAGCATCGCGGAAATCGCCGACTACTGCGCGGACCTGGGTGTCAGCTTGGCGCTGGAGCTCCTTCCTCCGCCTAATCTCGGAAATAGCGCTTCAGAGCTTCTCGAGCTTCTGAAGTTGATTGAACGCCCGAACGTGGGCGTGTGCATTGATGTCAACCATGTCTTTCCGCCGGAGCATCTGTTGCCGGCTGTTCATTTGCTGGGGCCTCGCATATTCACTCTTCACATCTCCGATTATGACGGGACTGAGAGGCACTGGCTCCCAATGCGAGGGACGATTGACTGGCCTGGCCTAGTCTACGCCCTGCGGCAGGTGGGATATCCCGGCCCGTTCATGTACGAGGCGCGTTTCGAAGCAGCAAGTCTCAGCGAGGCGATTTCCACAATCCGGGGGAACTATCGCGTGGTCATGGACGCAGCCGGCGGATAGGATTCACACCCCAGGGAGCTTCGAGTGCCTGTTGACATCGGCGCTTCCTTGGCATATATTGGCTCTCATGTTGACCTATGCGGCGGACATTCCCGACCGCGAAAACTTTCCTAAGGAGATTCGGGCATGGAGAAAACCAAAATCGGCATCGTCGGCTGTGGAGCCATCAGCGGCATCTATTTCCAGGCCGGCAAGACTTTCGAAGCCCTGGACGTCGTCGCATGCGCGGACATCATCAGGGAAAGGGCTGAGGCGAAGGCGGCGGAGCACGGCTGCAAGGCTGTGACGGTCGAGGAGCTTCTCGCCGACCCGGAGGTTAGGATTGTGGTGAACCTGACCGTCCCGGACGCCCATGCTCCCATCGCGCAGGCGGCAGTCGAGGCTGGGAAGTGCGTGCACAACGAGAAGCCTCTGACGATCACCCGGGCGGAAGGCCGGAAGCTGCTGGAGACGGCAAAGGCCAAGGGGGTGCTGGTCGGATGCGCGCCGGATACCTTCATGGGCGCGGGATTGCAGACCTGCCGGAAGCTGATTGACGACGGCGTGATCGGCGAACCCGTCGCCGCCACCGCCTTCATGATGTGCCACGGCCACGAGACCTGGCATCCGAATCCCGAGTTCTACTACAAACCAGGCGGCGGACCGATGTTCGATATGGGCCCTTACTATCTCACTGCACTCGTCAATTCAATAGGTCCCGTGCGCCGGGTGACGAGCTGTACGAAAATCACCTTCCCCGAGCGGCTAATCACGAGCCAGCCCTACTGCGGCAAGCGTGTCATTGTCGAAGTTCCCACTCACGTCGCCGGCGTCATGGATTTCGCGAACGGCGCAATCGGGACGATCATCATGACCTTCGATGTATGGGCGGCTGAGTTGCCGCGCATCGAAATCTACGGCACCGAGGGCTCGCTCAGCGTCCCGGATCCGAACTGCTTCGGCGGGCCCGTGAGAGTTCGGCGCGCGGGTGCATCCCAATGGGAGGAAGTGCCGCTCACCCACGGATACGCCGAGAACAGCAGGGGCATCGGCGTCGCGGATATGGCCTACGCGCTCCGGTCGGGCAGGCCGCATCGCGCGAGCGGCGAGCTGGCCTACCATATCCTGGATGTCATGCACGCCTTCCATGATGCTTCCCGCGAGGGCAAGCATATCGAGCTCGAGAGCACGTGCAGCCAGCCTGCCTCCCTGCCTCTGGGATTGGCTCACGGCACGCTGGACGAGTGATTCAGCAGCGAGCCTCCTAGTGACCACGCGAGTGAGGAAAGCACATGAAACGGTTTTGCATGCTTATTCTGCTTGTATCCGCAATCCCAGCTTTGTCAGCCCATACGGCCGGCGCCGTGGGGATAGGAGAGAAGATGCCCGGAAGCAGGGAAATCACCCTTGAGAATAGGCACGTCAAGTACGTCATCGGGCCCGACGGCGCGAATCTGCATCTCATTGACAAGCGCGCGGGGAAGGACTACTGCGTCCGGAAGCCAGGTTCCCACTTCGCCCAGGTGAAGAAGGCGGGATCGAGCTACGACGCCTCGGCGGTGTCCTCTGCAGATGGGTGCTTGACGGTGGAGTTCGGCCGGTCGGGCGTCCGTGCGGTGATACAGGCTAAGGCGGGAAAGGACTATTTCACCCTGGAGGTTTTGTCCCTGACGGGCGAGCAGGTGGAAGAGCTGGCCTTCCCGAACATTCGGCTCGTTCTGTCGAGTGATAAGGATCCCTTCGTGGGCTGTGCCCTGGCCCTGAATCTGAAGACGAACGTGCTCGAAATCCCCGGCCCGAATACCGATCTGCGTGCCATGTGTTACCCGCGCTTCGGCTTCAAAGGCGCGAAAGTTGCGATCATCGGATGCCCGCACAGCCAGCTTCGCCAGGTGATGAAGGATGTGGTGAGCGCCGCGAAGGACCTGCCTCAGTCGCCTCTGGGCGGCCCCTGGGCGCTGGATGCAGAGATCAACCGAGGCTCCTACATTTTCAATTTCGGCAACCTCTCCGAGGACAAGGTGGACGAATGGATCCAGCTCGCCAGGCGCTACGGCATGAACCAGATTGACTTTCACGGCGGGGTTTCCTTCAGATTCGGGGACTACAGGCCGAATCCGGTAACGTATCCGAACGGCCGTGCCAGCCTGAAGGCCGTGATTGACAAGCTCCACGCGGCGGGGATCACTGCGGGATTGCACACCTACGCATTCCTGATTGACAAGAGCTGCCCGTGGGTGACTCCGGTCCCTGACCCCAGGCTCGGAAAGGATGCGACGTTCACGCTGGCGGAGGCTTTGACGCCCGATGCGACCACGGCGCCGGTTGTCGAATCCACCAAGGACATGTCCGCAATAGTCGGCTATGGCGTGCGCAACAGCGTAACCCTGCAGGTTGACGACGAGCTGATTATATACAGCGGGGTCTCGAAAGAGCCGCCCTATGCCTTTACGGGCTGTCAAAGAGGAGCGCATGGCACCAAGATAGCTCCTCATGCCCGGGGCGCGAAGGTACATCACCTCAAGGAATGCTTCGGCCTGTTCGCGCCGGACGGCGATTCCACGCTCCTGACCGAGGTGGCCGCCAAGACCGCCGAGACCTTCAACGAGTGCGGCTTCGACATGATTTATCTGGATGCGCTGGATGCGGAGGACATCCTGGGCGGCCCGGAAAACGGCTGGCATTACGGCTCCAAGTTTGTGTTTGAGATATGCAAGCGATTGGAGAAGCCGGCGCTTATGGAGATGAGCACCTTCCGCCACCATCTCTGGTACGTGCGGTCGCGCATGGAGGCATGGGATCATCCCAGAAGGGGCCACAAGCGGTTCGTGGATATCCACTGCGCGGCCAATGAGGATGTGCGTCGGATGTTCCTGCCTGCGCATCTCGGATGGTGGGCCGTCGTCACTGACGAAGGACCGCATGTGACGCAGGACGAGCGCACGTATCCCGACGACATCGAGTACCTTATGTGCAAGTGCCTTGGTGATGACGCGGGTGTCTCCCTGGTTGGCTTCGGCCCGGATGCCCCGGCGTACCGGCGTCTCGCCGACATCTTCAAGCAATATGAGAACCTGCGCCGTGCGGACTATTTCCGGGAATCTATCAAATCGAGGCTGAGAGTCCCGGGCGAGGAATTCACGCTCGAGCGGACCTCAAGTAAGAAATGGCAGTTCCGCAAAGCGGGTTATGCAAAGCACAAAGTGGAGGGCATTGACGGGAAGAGCACTTGGGAGACCAGGAACAAGTTCGGCCGCCAGCCCGTGCGGCTGCGCATTGAAGCGTTGATGGCAGCGGGGGCTTATGACTCGCCGGAGGGTGTCACGATCGCAGATTTCACCAAGCTGGACGAGTTTGTCGGGCGCGCCGCCCGAAACTGCGTTACCGCACACCTCAAGCCTTCATCGGCCCAGGTGAAGGCCGGAGCGGTCAGTGGCTGCTACACGGCGCTGAGCACGCGTGCGCGTCCGAACGGCGCATGGGCGATGGTCGAAAAGTTCTTCTCCCCCGATCTGGACATATCGCAGCAGCAGGCGCTGGGAGTCTGGGTCTATGGCGACGGCCAAGGCGAGATTCTTAGTTTCCAGCTCAGAAGCCCGATCCATGTCGCGCTGGGGATCAGCGATCACTTCGTGAAGGTTGACTTCACCGGCTGGCGCTACTTCGAGCTGATCGAGCCCGAGGGCGAACACACCGACGACTATCTCTGGCCCTATAACCCGTGGCCCCATAAGAACAAGTATGCCACTTACCGTGAATGGGTGAATTACGGCCGGGTTGCTTCTCTCTCCCTCTGGTACAACAATCTGCCGGAGGGGAGCGAGGTCACGTGCTATGTAAGCCCCGTCAAGGCGCTGCCCCTTGTGAAGAACAAGCTTCGCAATCCTAAGGTCGGGATCGCAGGCAGGGAGATCGTCTTCCCCGTGGAGATCGAGAGCGGCTGCTGGCTCGAGTTCAACTCGATGTCCGACTGCAAGCTCTACGCGCCGAACGGAGAGCTGATCGGCGAGGTGAAGCCTCAAGGTGAGGCGCCGATCCTGGAGCCTGGCAGCAACCAGGTGGAATTCGAATGCGGCACATTGCCGGGCGCCAGCGCACGCGCATATGTGACCGTGATAACCCGCGGGGAGCCGCTACGCGACTGACCGCCGAGCTGGCAGCGATGTGTGTGCTCTATCTGAGTATGTGCTACCTCACCAGAATGGTGGCAAGTCCGTTGGCAGGCACGGTCAAGCCCACGCGCCCGGCGGATGCACTTAGCTTCGTGTGTGGATCCTCGACGAGGCTGCACGACCATCCCTCTCTGAGGCTCGTGGGGAAGCGAAGGGTGGCCTTAGTTCTCTTGCCGGAGATCTCTCTCAGCCGGATGATCAGCCCATCTCCTGACTCGGCCTTCTTCACTGCTTGAATGACGATGTTCGAGGGTGTGACCGAACACAGGGAAGCCGATGCTTCATGGCTGGTAGTTGACGGTCTACCTGAAGGCTCGCAAACTCTGGACAGGAGCGGATTGCGCACCGACTGGCCGAAACGGGCGGCGGCGACTGGATCGTACTTCGGTATACTGGTAAGCGAGAATCGGAACTTCAACTCGCCGCCCTGGACGGCTTTGTAGTTCGTGTACCAGTAGTTGTTGAAGACGTAGGCGTAAAGGTGGCCGTTCTCGATTGGGAGCGGCGATTTGAACGTCTCGCGGTTGATGTCGCCGAGCGTGATAAGCGGACTGTCCACGGCTGTCCAGACTAAGGCGCCCTTGTCGTCCGCGATGGCGACGAAGTCCTGAGCGCAGTACCACTGCATGCACGCTCCATCGAGCATGTCCTTGTCCGGTCGCATCACGCCATTGGGCAGCCCCACGTAAAACTGCGGTTTATTCAGGGAGAAGGGGAATGCAAAGTACCCGGCTTCCTTTTCGGTAGTTTGTTGCTTGTTGATAACGTTCTCGAAGTCTATGCGCTTGCAATTGCCATACAGAACCACTTCCGTCGTCCATTCCGGCGTGTTGTATGCCGAACCCCGGATGCGCATAACCGAGGCGCATGGCCGGCTTTCTTCAGCGAAGGTTACAGCCGGAGCGCTCTCGCTCCAGGTAACGTCCCTGGCGCCATCGCCCTGACCTTTGATATAGATGTACTGGTTGATCCCATAGGGCGCCGTGGAATCTACCAGCTCGCGCTTGAGTTCCTTGTCGTAGAGGCTCTTGATCGCGCCGGTGGTTCGGTCGAACTCCAGGCGGTAGAAGCGGTTTTCCAATTTCGGATTGCGGATTTCGGATTGCGGATTTTCCCGCCTTTGGCGGGATCCCGCTTGGGCGGGACGGATTTCGGATTTCGGGTTGAGCTGGCGCACGTCGCTGCTTTCTCCTAAGGTTAGGAGAGGAGTGCGCCCGGCCGGCAGCTTGTGCAGTGCGTATGCTTTGTACCCGACCGGCGGGACATCGTCCGCCCAGAATTCGATCTGCCTGCCGTCCGCCGTTTCAGCCCTGACCGTGCCGCTGACAGGCCAACTGAGTGGATTGAATACGACGACCGAGGGCTCTTTGAGCTTTACGATCTTCGCGAGGCTATCGAGGCCCTGCTCCATTATGTGGGCCGTCCGACAGCTTGCGTTGTCGGCAAACGCTTTCTTATACCTCCACTGGCGGATTGTCTGCGCGGAATTCGGCTGGTCTATGCTGCACCACGCACCCCATGTATGCTCGTCGTACAGGATGGCGTCCTTCCATGCCTGGTTGATGTCTGCTTTGGGATATACAGCGCCGCCGAGGCATGATGTTAAGGAATGAAGTTTCTCGGCAGCCGCCAGGTCCTCCTTTGCACGGCGGACGAGCGCCGTCTCCAGGGCGGAGGAGCCTGCGCCGTCCTCCCAGTAAGCGCCACCGTCGCCACGGATCGTTGGTGTTTTGTCTCTGAACTTGGACTCTATGTAGTTGAAGAATTCAGGCCCGCGGCAGAGGATTATTTTCGGATAAGCATACCGCCTGTTCCACTCGTCGGCCACGGATGCCAGCCTGGGGTCGAGAGGCTGATTGTCGCTGAATCCACCAAAGGCCAGTACGGCATCGTAGGGGTAATCGTCGCGCTCGTAGCCCTGCAGGAACTTCTCAATATGGGATTCTGCCTTGTCCGCGCTGGACAACAGATGAAGCCTGTAGGCGTATGCATATCCGCGTAAGAGCCAGGCCAGCACGCGGCTTCCATCAGGCCCCTCCCAGTAGAAAGGCGATTTGTCGAACAGGCGATCGAAGGAGCCTCCACGTGACATGTTCAGGCCGGCGCTGAAATACTTGATCCCGCTGCCAGCCAGCACCGTGGGCAGAGTCCATACCTGGGTCGGAACATCGCTGCTCATCGCGATGTCGAATGGAATGCCGTACATCTTCGACATCGAATGGGCGAAATAGAGGCTCCGTATGATCTCTTCGTGCGAGAGGATTCCAGTGAGCATGTTTCCATAGACAGCCTGGCAGCCGATCAGGCCCTTCTCAGCGTGTTTTATAAACTCGGACTTGCGCTCTGCCGGCGCGAGCGATAAGTAATTGTCCTCCACCCAGGCGACCTCCGTGTTCCACTTGAAGCCGGGGTGTTTCTTGCACAGATCCAGAGCCAGTGACATGTTTTCGTTGTGCCTTGCGATCACCCGCTCTTGAAGATCTGTATAGCCGATATCAACGTGGGAGCTCGGCTGCACGTACACCCTCCAGTGTCTCTGGGGCCGGATTTCACAAGCGGCGGTCTGCTTGTTCCCGCCTGAGCCTACGCTGACCTCTACCACCGTGGGCTTTGTTACCTCAGCGACCGTTAGCTCGGATTTTCCGTCGCCTGGCGGGTCAGGATGCAGCGCGACTTGCCTGGACTTCCCGCCCACGGTTACCGTGGCTGTAAGAGGCTGTGGACTCGGGCTGTGTTTCACCGTCAGCTCGACAACCTGCATCAGCTTCGAGCCTTGCCGCACGAGCCGAATCGTTGGGGCGAGAGATATGCTCTCGATCGTGGGCTCCGGGCGGACCGCGTCTTTCGTGAATACCTGCGAGCGCGGATCGGGGTCTCGGGCAATGGCGAATTCTTCGGCGCAGGTAGCGCCTACAAATGCCACAAGTGCCAGAATACATGCCTTGACTGCGCGAGTCTTCACTGTTGTTCCTCCGGGTAAGCTAAATCTCATACTATTAGCGCCAGCGCTTTTTCTGCCGCCTCAACCGTGTGGTAAATGTCCTCGTCAGTATGCGCCGTTGATACGAATGCCGCTTCAAACTGGCTGGGCGCCAGATAGATTCCCTGTTCCAGCATCGCCCGGAAGAACGCTGCGTATTTCCGCGTGTCCGAGGTCTTCGCGGTAGCGTAATCGTCAACCGCCTCCCGCGTGAAGAAGGCCGTCATCATCGAGCCGATCTGGTTGACCTCCAGATCAATCCCGCTGGTCTCGGCTGCTGACGCCAGCGCATCTCCGAGCCTCGCTGTCTTTGCCTCGAGCCCGGCATACGGATTTCGATCGCGGAGGATGCGCAGGGTCTCGATTCCGGCTGCTACGGCAACCGGATTTCCGGAGAGTGTCCCGGCCTGGTAGACGGGGCCGACGGGAGCCACCTGCTCCATGATCTCGCACCTGCCGCCGTAAGCGCCCAAGGGAAGACCCCCGCCGATGATCTTCCCCAGCGTCGTCATGTCCGGGATGACGCCGTAGAGCTTCTGCGCTCCTCCATAAGAGAGGCGGAAGCCGGTGATTACCTCGTCGAAGATCAGTACGATCCCATATTTGTGGGTCAGCTCCCGCAGATCGGCGAGGTAGCCGGGCTTTGGGATCACAACGCCCATGTTGCCCGCGACCGGCTCGATGACCACGCAGGCGATCTCCGGCCCCATGGCCTTGAAAAGCGTGCGGACGGCATCTATGTCGTTGTAAGGGAGCACCAGGGTATCTGCAGTCATCGTTGCCGGGACGCCCGCGCTGTCCGGGATTCCGAACGTCGCCACGCCGGATCCTGCCTTTGCAAGCAGGGCGTCGCTGTGGCCGTGGTAGCCGCCCTCGAACTTAACGATCTTGTCGCGGCCGGTGTACCCGCGCGCCAGGCGAATGGCGCTCATCACCGCTTCCGTGCCGGAGCTGACGAGGCGCACCATCTCCACCGACGCCACCGCGTCAACTATCATCTTCGCAAGCTCGATCTCCGCCTCGGTGGTCGCACCGAAGCTCGTCCCACGTGCGGCCGCCTTCTCGATCGCCCGCACGACGAGCGGATGCGCGTGTCCCAGGATCAGCGGTCCCCAGGATCCCACGTAATCAATGAACTTGTTGCCGTCCGCATCCCAGATGTGGGATCCCCTGCCTCGATCTATGAAAAGCGGACCGCCTCCGACGGCCTTGAATGCCCGCACAGGGCTGTTCACGCCGCCCGGAATGTAGCGTTGAGCCTCTTCGAACAACTCTGAGGATTTCGCGGTATCCATCTCAAGCCCTCTCTGGAACTAGTTTACCCGAACATCGCTTGCGGACGCAGGACGAATCTGCGTCTTTCTGAGCAAGCTTCCGTTTCGGCGGACCGGCTTGTGGCATGTCCACTAATAGCAAGTCCCAGCAGCCCAACTGCTGGGACATCCACGGCGTCCACGGCCTTTCGCGGCCTTGAAACAGGGATCGGTGCCTAGGCCAGTCGAACTGCGGACTCAGGCGCGACCTCGCTGCGGACTACTTCGGCTCCCAGCGACGCCAGCTTGCCCTCGATGTCTTCGTAACCGCGGTCAATGTGCTCCACGCCGGAGATTTCGGTACGTCCGTCCGCCGCAAGGCCGGCGATTATCAGAGCGGCGCCTGCGCGGAGATCGGTGGCCGTCACCTGGGCACCAGTCAATTTCGGCACGCCCTTGATGATCGCAGTTCGTCCTTCCTGTACGATGTCTGCCCCCATCCTCTGGAGTTCCGCCACGTACTTAAACCTGCGCTCGTAGACGCTCTCGCTGACCACAGACGTGCCGTCCGCAATGGTAAGCATCGCCGTGAACAGCTGCTGCATGTCCGTGGGGAAACCGGGGTGTGGCATGGTCTTTATGTCTGTGGCTATAGGCCGGCGGTCGGACGTGATCCGCACGCAGTCCGTACCCGCCGCCACGCGTATTCCTGCCTCCTCCAGCTTCTGGAACACAGCGGTGCAGTGCTCGGAGATTGCGCACACCAGAATTACATCGCCCCTGGTGGCGGCTGCCGCGATGGCGAAGGTGCCGGCCTCCATTCGGTCGGGTATCATCGTGTGGGTAACGCCGTGGAGCTCCTTCACGCCTTCGACTTCAATCGTGCTCGTGCCGGCCCCGCATATCCTCGCGCCCATTGCGCTCAGGAAGTCCGCGAGTTCAACTACCTCCGGCTCGAGCGCCGCGTTCTCAATGCGCGTCGTGCCCTCCGCGAGACAGGCCACTGTCATGATGTGCTGGGTCGCGCCTGCGCTTGGGAAGTCGAGATAAATGTGAGCGCCCCTCAACTTGCTGGCTTCGGTTTCCACGTAGCCGTGTTCGATGGAAACTCTGGCTCCCAGGGCCTGAAGCCCCTTCACGTGGAAGTCTATGGGGCGTGCGCCTATGTCGCAGCCGCCGGGCATGGGGACCTTCGCATAGCCCAGTCTGGCGAGTATCGGCCCGGTGATACAAAACGAAGCCCGCATCTTCTTTACTAGTTCATATGGGGCTTCGTTCGATTCGATTTCGGAGGCGTCTATTTCCACGCGGTTTTCGCGGCTCACCCTGGTTCTCACGCCGACCTGCCGCAGCATCTCCACCATGGTGTTTATGTCGCCGATCCGAGGGACATTTTCGAGAATTGTGGTGCCCTTGGCGAGCAGCGCCCCCGCCATGATCGCTAGTGTGCCGTTCTTGCTGCCGCTGATCCTAACGTCGCCTTTTAGTCTGTTACCGCCTACCACGTAGATTTCTTGCAAGAATCGAACCTCCTCGTGACGTCCGGCAGATGCGGCACTGGGCAGAACCGCTTGCCAGCCCAATATCTATTTTACCCACTCGGGGGCGCTTTGCGACGCGTCGGGCCGGCCGCGGATTCTAGCCCACTCTTGCGTTCCGATCGTCTGGCAAAGTATACAGGATGCGAAATCCCTCTGTCAAGCAATCGCCCTCGAATTGCTGAGGTGCCCTCACGGCGGGCGCTTGGCTGCGGCACATGCAAGGCGTCCGCGAACGAGTACCCTTCGAGCAGCGGAAAGGGTTTCAGGTGTCAAGTTTCAAGTTTCAGGTTCTAGGCTGGGATGGTACGAGTTCAGGCGTCGTTGCAAGAGCGCTGCCGTGGCCGGGCGCGGTGCTATCGGCGATGAGGACAGGGCCGTTGTGCGTGAATCCTCCAGAGGACAGTCCGCTGTCGGGGGAGACCAGCATGTGTGCGTCCAGGTCTATCCTGCTGAATGCGCCGGTGCCGCAGGCGAGGTGAACAGCAGCAGCCAGCCCGATACCAGTCTCGACCATGCAGCCCAGCATGAGTTCCTGGCGCGCGGCTTTGCACATCGCAATGATATCCAGCGCGCCGGACAAGCCGCACTTCATCAGCTTCACGTTTATGCCGTCCACGGCCTCAAGCTCAATCAGCTTCAGCACATCGGACGGCGTCACGGCGCTCTCGTCGGCAAAGATCGGCACGGATGTGTTCTGCGTGACATAGCGGAGCCCGTCGAGGTCCCTACGGTCAACCGGCTGTTCAAACAGGTCGATCTTCACGCCTGCCTCCTGAATCTTGCCTGCGAATCTTACCGCGACGGTAGGTGTGAACCCCTGGTTTGCATCGAGCCTGATGCTGCAGTGCGGCGCGCCTTCGCTCGCCCCGAGCACTCGTGCCAGATCGTCCTCCGGGTCGTGGCTCCCGATCTTTATCTTGAGGTGCTTGAATCCGCGAGAGGCAGCCTGTTGCGCAAGCTCACGCGCGGCCTCTGAGCCCACGAACGGGATGGTTATGTCCGTTTCCACTTGGGGCAATGCGCCTCCGAGGAACTTGCACATCGGGAGGTCGTAGAGCTTGCAGAAGGCATCGAGGACCGCTATCTCGAGCGCGGCGCGCGCGGAATGTGCGTGTGGCAGCACCTCACCGAGCATTCCGAAAATGGGGAGGTAGGCCGCTGCGTCCAGACCAACGAGGTCGGGCGCACATAGCTCAATCGCTGACAGGACCGAAGCCGTGTCCTCGGCGGTGACGTACTTGGCGGGAGTCGCAGAGCCGAGGCCATAGACGCCATTCGATAACCCAAGGTGGACGATCACCGCGGGCGACGTCGTTTTGGTGCCCTTTGCTGTTCCGAAAGGCTCTCTGAGCGGCAGCTCCAGCGAATATGCGTTGACTTCGCTGATTTCCGGCATGGCAATCCGCCTCCGTGCATACCACCAGCTTAATTATATCACTTGCTACCATTTAAGCAACTAGTAGAAACAGTTCAGGTTCCTTGATAGTAATGTCATGCTGAGCAAAGCGAAGCATCTCGCCTACGCTCGACAGATTCTTCGTCCCGATTCTCGGGACTCAGAATGACAACGGTCGGATTTTATTATCAACAATCGTGAACTCTTACAGCTGGTAACTATCGCTGAGTAACCGGTGAGGACTGGTGCAAGCAGCCGCCTAACAGCCTGCGAATATCTTGGCTCTCGGAAGCAAGGGCCTTCGGCGGTGAGTTTCCGGAGTGGGGCATATTGTACGTTCGTGCGCTACGTGCCGGACTTTTCTGCCGGCTGCTCAGTCGTCTTCTCTGCCGGCTTCGACTCCTCTTCCTTCTCTTTCACGTAGAAAGAGCCGGTGGCCTTCTCGGCCGTGATCCATTCATCGTTCTCCTTGATGGAGATCGTGACCTTGGGCGCGGAGAACGAATGTCTGTCCTTTTCGTCGCGTCCCTTGACGCTGCCGACTAGCTGAATGATCTCCTCTTTGCTGAGGTATATCGCCGAATCAGCGGTGACCGTCCTGCTCTTCTGCACCATCGTGACCGGCGAGGGAATCACCGCCTTCTTTTCCTTATAGTAGTAGTCCACCTTGTCGCAGGTGATGACCAAGCCGTCCTTCCACTCGGATTTCAGCGATTTCGGCTTGGAGTCCGATGAACCCTGGGGCTTCGGCTTAGGCTTGGCCACTATTCGAACGTTCCCTGCCAGCGTTCCCTTCTTCTCCTCGAAGTTCATGGTGCATGTGTCGCCGGTGATCGTGTCCCGGTCATCGTAGATCTTCAGGTTGCCGGTCGCAATGGCCGTGTCTGTGCTCTCGCGGTAGTCAACCTTATCTGCGAGAAGAGCGGTGTCTCCCTGCACGAACTTGACGTTACCCTTGAGCACCAGTATGCGGTCCTCTCCGTCCCAGCGATACGAGGTCATATCGGCGGAGTACTTGATCTCCGTGTACTTGGGCTCGGCAGGCTTCGGAGGCGTCCCTTGCTGCGCCGCCGGAACCGCGCTCACGACCGCCAGGCCTATCGTGGCCGCAATTGCTGACCCGATTCTCCATTTAGCCCGTTGATTCATTTTCATGTCCGTTGCTGCTCTCCGGCTATTCGAGTCTGATTTGTCCATTCACCTTGTAGATCGTCAGCTCCTTCTTCCCGACGTCCACAGTCATGCGCTCGCCGTGGAGCGTGCTGCCTGCCAAGGCGGCATCCACTCCGCCCCGGCAGAACAGCCTGGATTTGCGCGCATCCCAGTACGCGTCCCTCACTTTGAATGATGGGCCGTCTGTCAGGACGACTTCGGCGCTTCCCGGAACTGCGACATTCTGCGTGAATGTGTTGTAGATGACCTTCCCGGCGGAGAGTGACGCTATCTGTTTGCCGTCTTGCAGCAGGCAGCCGCGAGTGACGCCCTTGAAAGTGGCCGTTCGCCGGTCTCTGCTCACGTCAATAGTCCGGGCCTCGAATGCCCACACCTTCTTTCCACCCGACCGGCCGACCAGCTTTGCGTTTTTCAGCCTTATCGCCACTCCGGCCAGATGATCCTCATCCAGCCTCGGGCCGCGCGTGCCAAGGTAGATAAAGGCCCAGACCAACCCGACTGCTATTGCCGCAGCCGTTATCCAGGGAAACCATCGTTTCACAACGGCATGTTACCTCGCTACCGTGAAATACCTGAGCTGGCTGTACGAGACCGCCCATTCCTCTTCATCCTTCGCCATGACCAGCCAGTAGTAAGTCTTCCCCGGCGTCAGCGCCGGTCCCGTGTAGTGAATTGACGTTGTCCCCGCCTCGACTCTGCTTTCGTTCGAGTCGAGTGTCCTCGGCCAGATGGGCAGAGTTACTACACCGGGAGGCGGCTGTGGGCTAGTGTAAGTCCTGGAGGGATCAGCCGCCAGCGTCGGAAACTCATCGTACACGAACACTTTGTAGAAAGCCGCCCCTACCAGTGCTGACCAGTTGAACAAGGGGTTCTCCGACACCACTGCTCCCTGCTCCGGAGAATCGGCCTTCAACTGCCCGAGCGGGCGTATTGCAAGCCAGTTGCTCTTCTCGCTTTCTGCGCCGGGATCAGGGTTGTTGAACTGGTCGAGGAACTCCACATCTACCGCAGTCACGGCATAGTAATAATCCACATAGGGCGTAATCGCTATGTCTGTGTCGCTGTAGAAATTGGCATAGGGGTCGCGCACGAAATCAATGGCTTTCGCGCCCGTGCGCGGAGCGGTCCCGCGGTAGATCCCGTAGCCGGCGATCTCCTGGGAATCATTCGCATTCAGCGCGTTCCAGTAAAGGTCTATCTCGATCAGCGAGCCGGGCGGCGTTGCGCGAGTCATCACCTGCTTCTGCTTAGCGATGGCCTGGAAGTAGCGCGGCGACGTAATCGCCCTGATCGCCTTGAAGGCATCGGCGTCGCTCCTGGTCATGGTGTCCGGCATGGTGTACGATTCGACTGCGTCAAGGTCTGGTGGCTCCAAGCGATATGCCACGTGCGATTCCTGCAGCGTGAAGTCCACAAGTTGGCTCGGGCTGGCGGTGGTAATCGCCTTTTCCTGGTTGTAGAAGCCGACCTTCGATGCCGCTATTGTCGCCTTCAAGCCGACCGGCACGTTTTCCAGCCGATACTCTCCGCTCCCGTTCGTGACGGCTACCATGGACCCATAAGGGCCGTCGTAGGCGTCGGTGTCCTCCGGAGGCGACAGCAGGCGCGTAGTGAGCAGCACCCGTGCCCCCTCGACCGGGTGGCCGGTGTCGTCCTCCACGTAGCCGCGAATCTCGGTGGTTTCGCTCACAGGCGCCAGTGTGATGTGGATGTTCATCGTAGGCTGGTCCCGCAGTATTTCCGCCGCGGCGCTGCCGATCCACGTCTGTCCACTAATGTCTGCGCTTGCCCAGACGGTTCGCCAGCCGCTCTCCACGCCTTCCAGCCTGTATGTGCCGGTGCTCAGAGACTGTGTTTGGTGGTAGTCGTCGACCCACACTTTGGCTCCGACGATCGGGTTGCGATTGATGTCGGCAATAGTCCCGCTGACGACGCTGAGGTGCGTCCTCTCTCCGCCGCATCCTTGGAGAAGCGCCGTGAGGGCCAGCGACACAGCCACTGCAGGTACGAGCATGCCGATGCTTGTTCGCTTTTTCATGGGAAGTCACCATCCGTTTCCACTGATAAATAGAGACTGCGGCATCCAATCTGTTTTACGTAACGTGGCTGGCAAGGTTTCAAGTTCCAGGTTCCAGGTCTCAGGTTTGCGCCCCTGGATTGGACGTCGGGTGTTGGATGTTCCCTTCCCCTTTCCGGCCTTGGACGATTCGATTGGCTCGCGAGATCAGCGTCCCCTGACCTTTTCGACATGGCGGTCTGCGTATGCGACAGCGGCATAACCATCGTGCCGGGGTTCGGTCTCCTGAAGTATAACGGTCTTAGCAGGAGAACGAATATCCTCAAGCCGGACGCCGGCCACGGCCTTCGGCATCTCATAGCTGGTGAGACGCGAACCGTTCTTCCTCATGCGAGCGAACACTGCCTCAGACGCGTAGTCAAGCTTGCCCGTTTCTCGCTCGATCTCATGCACGGCGTGGCGATAGCCTCCCGACGCCTCCCTGTCCTCAGGGCAGTACAGTGCGTTGAAATTCCGAAAAGACGGATGCGCTAAGGGATCCCGCAGGTACGGATATGCCTGCAGGACCCACTCCTGGCCGGAAGCCTTCGGAAGCCTTCCACCATGGTCCTGGGCATACATGTGCAAGGCGTACGCGATGCATCTGGCATTCGCCAGGCAGCTCTCTGCTCTCGCCGTGCGCCCCTCTTCGTTGCTGTATATTCCGATGGCAATTCCGAGGAGAACCCCGGCCAATATCGCAGCGGCCCCTGGCAGCGGTTGAGCTGCTCTCCATGCCGCTCGTTTGCCCGCCTGTTCCACCGAAGTCCTCCTTGCTAAGAACCGAGCACCTGCAATGCCAGCCGGATGTTCTCCGCCGCTGCCTCTCTCATGGCTGGAACGGTTTCCGAAAGCCGGGATGCCAGCGCATCGCGGGCCTCCCAGGCGCGCGTTACCCGCTCTGCGAGCAGACCGGATGCCGCCTCCGCCAAGGAGATACTTTGCTGACCAGTCGCGGCGAGGAAATGTTCCACCTTGGGATCGTACACGATGCCTATGGACGGCACTCCGGCGGCTGCAGCGAATATCAGCGCGTGAAGCCTCATCGCGACCGCCAGGCGGCACTTTGCGAGCACGCCGAGTAACTGGCCGCCCGTCCAGGGCTCCGGCTGCACAATGACTCGCCCCGGCAAATCGAGCGCTTCCTGAACCTGCCTGGCAATCAGAACGTCCTCCGGCGTGTGCATGGTCAGCAGCAGGAGCTTCGCGGGCAGCGTCTTCGCCAGCGCCGCCAAGGCTTCCGTCGCTGATTCCTCGATCCGCAGAATGGGCCACTTCCGCAGAGATACTGCAATCAGGTCGTCGTGCGCGCTCAGGCCCATGTCCGACAGCAGCCGGATCGCTTCTTCCGATTGACAAGGTTCCAGCAGGAGAGTCGGGTCAGCAGTAGTCCGGATGGGAGGCTTGCGCACGCCCAGTTCTTCGAGCAGCGCCGCAGACCGGGCGTCTCTGACCGTGATGAGATCAACTTTGTTCAAAACCGCTTGTGTGAGCCGGCGCGAGATGCTTCTTCGCAGAGGGCCGATTCCCTGGCCGAGGATCATCACCTTGCGCCGGTAGAACTTGGCCAGCGCGATGATTGCCAGGTAATAGGCCAGCGAGCGGAAGCTGGTGGCGTCCTGGATCAGGCTCCCGCCGCCGCTGATAAGCAGATCGCACCCCTTCAGAGCCTTTGTTACATGAGATGCCGAGCCGCGCGGCACGGCTGTGACCTCGTGCGCGTTTGCAGTCTCTTCCGGCGACGCAGACAGTACCGTGATCTCGACGTCGTCCCCGGCCTGCGACCTCAAACCGCCGATTATGGCGGACAGGACGGCCTCATCCCCGGCGTTTGAGAATCCGTAGTATCCCGATATCAGTATCCGTCTAAGTTGTGTCACTCGTTGTTGATTTGCCTCTGGGTTCGGCGCTGGCTCCCCTTGGCCGACTGAATATGCCCACGATGTACCATGCCGCTATGCCCAGCAGGAGGCCGAGCGCCAGCCCGTTCGCCGCACGGAGCGCCGAGACGTTCAGCGGCGTGTGGATATGACAGAATGTGTTCAGCAGCGACACTTGCCCAAGCACGCCCAACGCCACGAGAGGCAGTCCCCAGCCTCTCCTGCGGGTCAGAAGCAGCGCCGTGCCAACAAGCAGAGCCGGATGGCCGACCAGGAACTCCTTCGTCCTCGGACGCACCGCCATAAGGCGATCGAGGACCGATCGGAACTTGAGTTCGATGCCGGTTACTCCAACGCCGGGCTCGTTGCCCGTGCGGAGCAGTGCCAGGACGATGATTCCCAGGGCGACCGCCACCGCCAGAGCGTGCCACACGAAGAGGGGGTGATTCACGGCCCTGCGGATGTTCGCTGCGCTCTCCTCCCACACCTTCGAGAAAGGCTTCCCGAAAATGGGCAGGCCGGCGGCCATGATGAATATGACCGCGAGTATCGGGAGCAGATGCGCCGCCTTGATACCCACGAACTGGTTCACTTTCACCATATATGACCTGTCGCTGAGCAAACCCGCGACCAGTAGAGCGCCGCACAGCGTGATCGCTGACGCGCCGATGAACAGAGCGACGGCCTTCAATCCCGCTGACTTCTCGAACGTCCCACGGTTGAAGTGCGGCCCGATCAGCATGGCTATCCCAAGCGTTGGGAATATGAAGGCGGATGCCAGAGCGAGAAGCCGGCGTCCCATCTCGCCGTCGAGCGCCAGCCCCGCAACCGCGGCCAATCCGATCAGCAGCAAGCCATACTTCCATATTGGCGACAAGCTTATCAGCGAGCCGACGAGGAGTACTGCGCCCGCCGCGACGGACAATGCTATCAGCCCCAGGAAGAGCGGTGGCCTGGACATGTTTCCGAACGGCCGCGCGGTTCCCATCTCATACCCGGCTTTCCGGATGTCCCTGCTGGTCGCGGAAACGAAGGCCAGGCTGCTCCCGACGGGCGACTCTCCCGACGTTTCCGGGAGCCGGACGTAGCAGAGTCGTATGCTCCGCTCCTTCACGGCGCGCGCGAAGCGTTCCACCGCCATCTGGGGTGTCATCCCTGCCATCTCTGCGGGCGAGATGCTGTGAACCCGGACGAACTCCGAATCCAGCTCCTCGCACATTCGCGCGTCGCCTTTCTGCTTTGCGAACTCGATGGATCCGAATACGAGGCCCGAGGACTTGATGCAGCGAGCGGCATACTGTATCAGTCCTCTGAACCCGTACACCTCGTCTCCTGCACATATCAGCCTTGTGATGCCATCGTGCTTCAAGTCGGACAGGGCGGCCTGCACGCCGATCTCTGTGAGGGCTGGATGGTTCTGCAGCCGCGCCACCACGTCGAGTCCGGACTTCTGTACCAGCCGCACTGTGTCCGGCGGCAGCCCTACGCCCATCAAGTTCAAAGTCGCCGGGGCCATTCGGACCGTGCGCGTTGCAGCGACACCCAACGCATCAACGCGGCTTGGGAGAACCGTTCCCGGCATGAGGCGCGTGTCCAGAGCGCGGAATACCCTTCCCGCGAGCTGCTTTTCCGGTATGCGGATGACGGTGAGCGGTCCCGTGTCTGAGTCTCGCTGGATATAGGCAACCTGGCCGGTTGCCGCCAGATCGCCGAGCAGGTCCTCGCTGATGGCCACGCCCGTGACACCGACCTTCTTGAAGCGTTCGAGGATTGCGGGCATCTGAAGCCCGGAAGCCGCCGAGAGGCTCTGCAGTTCGGCATAGTCGAGCACTAGCTCGACGGCGCGATTCCCGGCCTCGATGCCGTGCCTGCGAACTCCAAGCGCCAATCCGCTCAGCAGGCCGGGAAGCAGGAGAAGTATGAGCAGCCAATCTGCTCGCATGCTACGCTTGCCATTCCCTGTTGACACAAGTTACCCCCAAATACGCAGTCCGGAATGCCTAGCCCCTAATCCGCGCTTGCCTACCAGTAGTACCGCCTGCGGTATTCAACGGGCCGCCGGCCTCGGAGCAGCCGGCGCCCACCGAACATCAGTATCATCGCCATGCCGATCCCGAACCCGCCGATGTGCGCCGCGTATGCGATTCCTCCGCCGGGAACCATGCCGCCGCCGAGCAGCAGCGAGTTGAATACCTGAACGGCTATCCACAACGTCAATACTATCGAGGCGGGCAGCGCTATCACCTCCACAAAGAACAGGGTGATGATTCTGGCCCTGGGAAACAGCACCAGATAAGCTCCCAGCACCCCGGCGATGGCTCCGCTTGCTCCCACCATCGGCACCCTGGCCGTCGGGCCTGTGAGAACTTGTGCGAAAGCGGCTCCCGCGCCGGCGGCGAAGTAGAACATCAGAAACTTGAAATGCCCCAGCACGTCCTCTATGTTGTTTCCGAATATCCACAGGTAGAGCATGTTGCCGAAGATATGCAGCCAGTTTGCATGCAGGAACATAGAAGTGAAGATTGTCACCCAGGGCGCAACAGGCGTCGGCGGCCCGAAATCCCGCCCGGTCGTCAGCTCGGCCGGCACCAACTCGAAGCCCGCCAAGGGGTTCTGAGTATGCGGACCCAGCGTGCCGTTGTATAGAAATGCGACAACGTTCAGGGCTATCAAGCCGTAAACTACGTAGGGTGTGGTCCTCGTAGGGTTCTCGTCTCGGAGCGGGATCACCGCGCGCCTCCACGGCCGGACTTTCTACGCATTTTATCACAAGCCCCAGGAGGTGTAAACGCATGAAGGACAGCGAAGGCCCGGCTCATTGCAATGAACCGGGCCTTCGTGAATCACAATTTATCTCCTCGCTGCTATCCCTCGGTCTTCCCTGGTTCTTCGGCGCCGGAGGCTTGGAGCTCCGCCTGCTTATTTAGCTTTGCCAGAGGATCGGCGTTCTCCAGGCCGAAGTGGAAAGCGATCTGTTCGCGTACATTGATCGGCCCCAACGCCTCGAGCTTCTCCCTCTCGCCCTGGTCAACCTCGGAAGGGATGTCCTTGAGTATGCCGTCTTCCCAGTCTTCTTGCTTGATGAACTGCTCGCCAAGCTTCTTGCAGCGCGAGCATCGGAACTTTACGTACACAAAGCTTGGCCCGAACAATCGCAAGTAGTACCCGGTCTGCATCACGTCTTTTGAAATTATCCGCTGACCGCAGTTGCATTTTATCGTCGCCTTCACGCTCATGACATTCCACCTCCAATTTGGCTTGGGAACACCGTGCCCCGGTCTGAGCGGCGCTGGGCATTCGGTGAGATCGGCCGCTGCCGAGTCGCTACGCGGCTATTATATCACAGGGTGCGTGAAATTCCAACGCTGCAAATTCGATTGTGTACTCCAAATTTCAGAGAGTCTCCCACGCTTGCGGCATGAAGTGCTCGGCATATCGCCGCATGGCATAGCGGTCGGTCATGCCCGCGATGAAGTCGCACGCCGCCCGCGCATTCTCTTCCACAGTTTCGCCCCCGGAGTAGGGACACCCCGGCAGGAGGTTTGGCTGCTCCACGTAGAGCCTGAACAGCTCCTTCACGAGTCGCGCGGCTTTCCGCAGCTCTTCCACCCGCGGGCCGACGGCGCTCGGACCATACACGCGCTCAAACAGGAAGTCCTTCAATCGGTTTGTCGCGTCCGTCACTTCTGCGCTCATACTAAGCTCCGGCTTGTCCCGGCTGTGCTTCACAAGGTCAATGACCATGGTGGCGATGCGCTCTGAATGCCCTTGCCCTAGCGCGAAGACGCAGTCCGCAGGCAAGTCGGACTCGGAGAGAACACCGGCTCTGACGGCATCATCTATGTCGTGGTTGATGTACGCGATTCGGTCAGCGACCCGAACAACCCGGCCCTCTAGGGTTCCATTCGGCTTCGAGCCGTCGAACACGATGTCCTCGCTGCCTTTCGCGTGGTGCAGGATTCCCTCGCGTACCTCGCGGGTGAGGTTCAATCCTCGCCCATCGCGCTCGAGGACGTCCACCACACGCAGGCTCTGCTCGTCATGCCGGAAGGACGCTTCCGGCACGTACTCTTGGTAGACCTCGTCCAGCGCCTGCTCGCCCGCATGGCCGAACGGCGTATGGCCAAGATCGTGACCCAGTGAGATTGCCTCTGTCAAGTCCTCGTTCAGCCTCAGGGCTCGCGCGATCGTCCTGGCGATCTGGGCAACCTCCAGGGTATGGGTCAGGCGCGTGCGGTAGTGATCCTCTTCGGGGTCAATGAAGACCTGCGTCTTATGCTTCAGGCGGCGGAATGCCTTGCAGTGGACGATTCTGTCCCTGTCGCGCTGAAAATCGGTACGTATCGGGCATTTGTCCTCGGCCCTGGCGCGCCCTGCCGATTCTGCGCTCAACGCGGCGTAGGGCGACAGGTTCCTGCGCTCCAGGTCCTCTTGCTGGATGCGGATGTTTACGGCGGGTGTTTCAGACATTCTCAATTCTTTCGTAGGGCCGCTTCTTCCAAGCTGGGCGTCGAGGCTGCATGGACTCTCAGGGTAGCACATCCAGCCGAGAGAACGGCCAGTAGCGTACCCAGGCCTTGGCCTGGATGTTGTCCAGCGGCAGCACTCCCCAGCTACGGCTGTCGTTGCTTTCGTCGCGGTTGTCGCCGAGCACGAAAACATGATTCGCCGGCACCTTCCGCGGCGAGAAGTCGCCGTGCGGCGCATTCTTCACATACGGACACTCGTCTATCCCGCGCCCGTTTATGTATACTTTGCCTTCGTGTATCTCGACAGTCTCGCCCGGGAGGGCGATGATTCGCTTGATGAAGACTTTCCGCGGGTCCGGCGGATACTTGAAGACCACGACATCGCCGCGAGTCGGCTTTTCAAAACGATATATGAACTTGTTCCCCAGCAGCCGTTCGCCCGTCCGAAGATTCGGCTCCATGCAACTGCCGTAGACTTTATAGCCCTGGACCACAAACGTCACTAGGAAAACGAAGATCACCGCCGTCATGACGACGGTGTCTGCAATCTGTCTCAGCGCTGACAAGAGTTTCTTCTTCATGGCTGGAAGGGTCTGCGAACCGCCTGGACGATCTAGGCTGTGCCGGTAGAGATTGTTCTGAAGATTGATCGCGGCGAACGACTGTTACTCACCCAGCACTTCAGGCGGAGTATTGGATACTTTGCGCTTTATGCGAGCGAGAGCGTTGTCCACTGATTTTGTCTTGCATTGAAGTTCGGAGGCTATCTCTCGATACGATTTGCCCACCCTGTACCCGGCAAGCACGCGCCATTCGAAATCACTCAGCATCTGCTGGAGCATCCCCTGGAGCACCTGCGAGTCCTCTCTCTTGAGCACCAGTTCCTCCGGATCAACCGTTTCCTCGGACGTGAGTATCTCGGAGAGCGTCCATTCTGAGCTCGATTCATCCGAGGGCGATTCCAGGGAGAGCGATGTGTTCAGCGGGATTTGCTTCTGCCGGGTTGCCGTCTTTATGGCCGTGATTATGTGGCGCTGGATGCAGATTCTAGCGAATGCCGGGAATGAAATGGCCTTGTCCGCACGGTAGTCCACTACCGCCTGCCAGAGGCCTATCATGCCCACCTGCAGCAAATCCTCTCTCTCTGCGCCGACTAGAAAGTAGGAGCGTACCTTGTTTCGAACCAGGTTTCTGTACTTGTACAGCAGGAATTCGGCGCCCTGTTCGATACCTGCCTGGGCCAGCTCCACTACCTGCGCGTCAGAGAGGTTCTCAAATTCCGTATGTCTCTGCGGCACCAAATCCCTTTCGAGGTATTTCAACTGGCAGCCTCTTCTTCGCCTCTGTCCACTTCGACGATCAACTTGCTGATGAGCACAGCGGCAACTCCTACAGCCAGCGCCGCTGCAGCCGTAAGCGCCACGGGCGTCTCCGTGATGAGCCTGTTCCCATACTTTACTCTCAGTCTCTTGATAGGCCCGTTGCGCGTGAGCTTCTGCACCTCGTCGGCCATCTCTGCGCCGAGCGCCAGTAGGTCCGCTTGGTTCGCGGCCGGCTGGTTCTTCTCGAGCGCCGCCAGCGCCTTGATCACATCGCCCGATGCTGCACTCAGCACGTTCCGCGCTTCCTCGTAGCTGACCTTGAATCTGTTCCGCAGGATGTCTATTTTCTCGAGCTCGTCACTCATAAGGCGTCACCCGCGTTATTATACACCAGCGGATCGGAATTGGCAATAGCGCATGGAAAGGTTTTTGACGAAAGATGGGTATGCGGTGAATCAGAGCGCGGGGGCATAGGGGTTTCAGGCATTGTGCTTCAATACGAGGATGTCTCTGCGTCGTGACGTAGTGCGTAGTCCGTATTGCGCATTAAGCGCAGCACCTAGTCCACATGGTGGAAATTGTACAGGAAGTTCAGCAGGCGGTGGTATGACTCGAAGGTGAGAAACTCGGTTCCGAATGCCGATTGGGCCACCACGGCCGGCGGAATATCCGGCGCTCCCGCATTCAATGCCACCGTCCGCACGAGCGCATGGCACAGAATGACGGCAATGCCTAAGCCGAATAAGCCGCCGAGCAGCGCGTCGAACGCCTCAGCGGATATCAGCGTTGTGTCGTACAGGAACTTGCCCAGAAACGCGAGGAGTGCGCCGAGGATGACGAACAGGCCGAGGTAGATCACCGCTAAGTTGGTTGAGGTGCTGGCCGTGAACTGGAATGTATGGGACACGGGCTCGCCGAGCAGTGATGCAGCCTTGAGGGCTATGAGAAGGGCTGCGAAGTCAAATAGCGCCCTCCCGAACCCCCTCTTCACCTCGAGCATAACCACGGCCACGAATAAACCGAAAATCGCAAAGTCAACCCAGTTCAACATCAGTTACACCTATTTCCGTATCTCAAGGGCGGCGTAGCCTACGACTTCCGCGTAGTCGCCCGTGACATCTCCGGAGTTCCGGTAAGCCAGCCGCCGCGCCGAAGCCGCTCCCAGCTTCTTGGAGGCTGCGATGGTCGCCGCCGTCGGCAGTGCGCCGCACATGCTGATATCCAGCGCCTCTACCGTGTCGAGAAGGCCGTCCTCATCCAACTCCAGTATCTTCGATATGGCGCTGAGGTCCTTGGCCCGCGCAGCCTCGCTGCTTTCGTAGTGGGTGAAGTCCGTGCTGGCGATGACTACGGCATCCTTACCGCGAAGGGCATCGGCGATGGCGCCGCCCAGTTCGCGCGCCGCCTCTGTTCCGTCGCCCGACCGCGCTGAGGCGCCTATTAGGATCGGGACTATCCGAATGCCGGCGCCGGCTATATATTGCAGGAATGGAAGCTGCACCTCTAGGGAATGCTCCGCGCGGTGTGCCGACGGCTCGACCTTCGCATCGGCATAGGATGAAGCTATCTCCGCAGCGATGGCCGCGTCAAGTTCCACCTCGCCTATCGGAGTCCGCCAGGCGCTTTCGTCGGACAGTGCCACTGCTGGGAAGTAGGACCGGTGGTTCGGTCCGATGAGAACTGCGATCTTCGGCAGGCCGTCTTCGGCGAGCCGATGGTACGCCCAGGCGGCCACACTGCCTGAGTAGATGAAGCCTGCGTGCGGGCTGACGAGCCCCACGATCTTCCTAAGGCCCTCCGGATTTACGCTGGGCAGACCGCCGGGTCCGCCCGTGCCGAGGAAGCAGGATTCCACCTCTTGCTTCAGCTCGGCGGCGCCGGCAGGGTAGAACATCCCCGCCACGGCGGGTTCGCGAACCGACATCTGTGCCCCACCTCCCGCGTCCACATCGAGTCCGCCTTATTTCATTCTTCCACAAAAACATGCGGTTTCCTGCGACTAACTTGAACGGCGGTCTGTCGCTGCGCTGTGTACGGCTTCGATGGCGGCGGAAGAAGTATTTCGCGATGGGCCAATTTGCAGTGCTTATCTGTGATGAAGCTTTTCTCTGCCGCAAATCACGACTTTGGCACACTATTTGCAGGTGTTAACCTTGGCTCGACATTAGCGCCGCAGCCTGTTGAGTCGGAAGCCTTGCCCGAATTAGGTCGGGACCTTGACAGATTGGTGTTAATGATGTACATTCTCGCTTCCGCTGCGGCAGGCGTTCGAGGCCCGATCTCTTGCTTGGCGATCTTTGACAAGTCCGAGGCTGTGCTGTCGAATGAGCGCCCTGGTCACAAGGACAGGTAATATTACCAGTTTTTGTGTCGAGTGCTTGACACATGCCCGGAACTGGCTTATACTTACATACGTAGGATTAGCTTCAACCAGTGCTGTTGCTCACCTGAGTGTGGGCAGCTCTATAAGTTCGATATCACTGTTTCCGCAGCGACCAGCTCAGGCCGCGAGGCTTGGCGGTTGCTTGTAAGGATAACGTCCGGCATGCGCTGCGGCGGAAGCGATATGCGCTGCCGGACTGGCGCGGTCAGCTAAGGAGGGGTCCTAGACACCCGCCGGTATGACCGCACCGAGTAGTTGACATTCCTGAAAGGAGGTGACAGGATGAGGAAGGTTCTTGCGATCAGCTTAGTGCTGATTGTCTGCATGGCTGTGCCTGCGCTCGCGTCGCTGGATAACTGGCGAGTTCAGGTCAGGGCGACGGATAGTGGCGGCTCGTACTACGGAGTGTACGCCCAGATCGGCGTGTATCCGGGCGCCACTGACGGCGCCGACGTTACGTATGACTTCGAGGCTGCCTATGCCCAGGGTCAACTCTCCCAGGCGTGGATCGCGTCTGAGATTGGGACCAGGACGTACTCCGTCGATCTCCACGGGCAAAGCGCCACAGGCGAGGCATACACGCTCAAAGCCGGTGTAGGTTCGGATTATCCTGATCCGGATTATGGTTCAGGGGAGTCCACGTTCAAGATCGGATTCTACACCATGGCGGACATGTACCAGGTCGTGACCGGTTCTCCGGTTCCGAGGTACAGGTTGACGCTCGTTGACACCAAGGGCGTGGGCGGAGGTCCGGCGTGGTGGGCGGATGGGCATGTGTGGGATCTGACGATCCCCACGACTGCCAACACCGCGTTCCTCACGCTGACCGATGTGCCGAATCGGGTCGTGGCTCTGAACAACCCCGGCATGATCGACGACGGATACGAGTTCAAGTTCGAGCAGATCATTCCTGAGCCGAGCAGCATGCTGGCATTCGGCACGGGCCTTGTCGGCCTTGTGGGCTTTGTGGTTAGGAGGCGCAGGAGCTGAGAGCAGACCCAAGAATGGGGGGGAACCTTTTGACAGACTGTTCTTGGTGTGCAGCAAACCGGCCGTCGAGCCCACAGGGGTTTCGACGGCCTCTTTTCAAGAGTGCTGAGTAAGATCGGTTCTGCAGGGCCGGCAGGCTTCCGTCCTGGAAGCAGGACGCACGGCGAGAGGGGCTGCAGAGGGAGCCCACATGGCCGGCTCGATCGAGAAGTAGAAGTACGTTAAAGGGAGAGTTTAGGATGAGAAGATTAGTATTTCTGGCGTTCTGTCTCGTGATGGTATGTGCGCCGGCGTGGGCGGGCATCTACGCATACGAGGCCAATGACATGCCTAATGAGGCTCCTCCGCCGCTGTGGAAGGTGGACCAGAGCACGACAAACCAGGCGGAGGGAGTTATTACGACCGATCCCCCGGATGCCGGCTCGGTGTACTACTTCGATGGCGCCACCATAGCAGGGGGGAAATACTTCTGGGGAATAGACAGCATCATGGAGCAGTTGCCGGCGTTCGACCCCAATGTGGGCGTTACCATAGTAGCTCGCGCGAAGTGCACTCCTCCATCCGACGCCGTCTATGGGAGGAAGTTGCGGATAGGTTTCAACTATTCCGACGCGTCGAACTACATAAATGTACAATACGACGCTACCGGACAGCTTATTGACCTAAGGTATCCGGAGCCCCAGACTACTTATCGTGTGTCCGAGGGTTACCACACCTATCGCATCACCTGGCGCACCTACGAGGGGGAGGATGGCCCAACCGACATCCATAACGTCTGCCGAGTTTACGTAGATGAAGACACCACTGTCCGTCTTCAGCACGACGGCAATACGTCCGCGAGCGCGAGGTTTATTGGGCCTCAGATTGGGATCACGGGGAGCTCTAAAGAGGGCCTGTACCTGGATTGGCTCGTCTTCGACGCCACGGGTCCCTATGCGCCCGGGGAGAAGATATTGATACTCGGCGGCCCGAAGTGTGTTGTCAGCGGCACGAATGCTACTATCACCTGGACTACCGACCAGGCATCCGACTCCACAGTTTACTACGGGACGAATCCGGACAGCCTGAGCCTGAACGTGAGCAATGCCTCCGAGGTTACGAACCACACAGTCAACCTCAGCGGGCTGACAACGAACCAGGTCTGGTACTACAAGGTCGTCTCTGCAAAGAGCGGATGGACTTCGGCGGACTCCGGGCTGCGGAGCATGAATGTATCTGCAGTCGCCGGCCCGACTGTGTCACCGATAGACACGACTTCGGCAAGGCTCGAGTGGAAGACCGATTATGCTTCGGACGCCACTCTAAGCTACGGCACCGATCCGGGCAACCTCAATAACGTGGTTACGAATCCGGACGCGAGATGGTGCCACTCATTTGTTCTGACAAGTCTCTCTGTGGACACTCCATACTATTACAAGGCAGAGTCTCAAGATACAGACCATCTGCAGTATGCGCAAGCTCAGTCCTTCACTACGCCGGAGCCAAGCGTGAGTTACGACTTATACAATGCGGATATGTGGACGCCCGACGAGACCCGCTATTACTGTCAGGCAGGACCGCCGTACTTCGGCTTCAGCCAGCTGTTTACGCCGGCCAACATCACGCCGCCGATAGACGCGGACCGACTCAATGAGGTCTTCGGCTCCTTCGGTTTCCAGCTCCAGTACTGGATGGGCTTCGATCTCCGCGTGAGCCTGTACAAGTGGGCCGGCGGTTGGGCTGCAACTACAACCACCACGCCGATCAACACGTGGACCGTTGAGCGTGTCGGATGCTATCCGAAGCCCCCAGACGACCACATCTCTGATTGGTTCATGTTCGACCTCAGGGGAGGCAGCACACCGAGCTACCCTCAGTTAGTGAACGATTCCTACATGTGGAGGGTAGAGATCCTCGAGGGCGAGGTGAAGCTTGAGACGTCCCTCTTCCACTGCTGGATAACGAGCACTGACGATGAGGATCTCACTAACAGGGCCTACGAGACATCCGGCAACCCGAAACCCTGGGACTATGGGACTCGGCTGTTCAACCCTACGCCCCCGCCAACGTGGTTGGGGACCGTAGATGAGGCGAAGAAGGCCGCCCATGGCAACCCTGTGGAGATCACCGGCGCGACTGTGAGCGCGGTGTTCAGGGGTGACGGCGCCACGTACGCAGGATTTGCGATCGAGGAGCCTGATACAGGATCAGGCGAGTCAAAGACGTATGGGCGCTACAACGGCATCAGAGTTATCCCAGGCGCGTCGAACTTGGAGCTTGGTGACCAGGTGACGATAAAGGGCTATGCCGTCACGCTGGATGGCGAGCGCGTCATTCAGTCGATCGTTGTCACGGAGACTTCGAGCGGCGGCCCAGCGCCGCCTTCATTCGGCATAGCGAACGTAGACACCGGTGGAGCGACCTACGGCGGTCAGGGAGCGGTAGTGAACGATGCGATGCAATCTCCTGCGGCGATGTGCCGCGGTTTGAACAACATCGGCATTCTGACGACCCTACGCGGCAAGGTGACTTTCCTCAACGAGACATACTCATACGCCGGCTACTTCTACGTAGATGACGGCTACGGCATCCTTGATGCCGAATGGGATTTCGACACCGGCCTGAAGGATGGGACTATTGATTCCGAGACCAGCAAGCCGGTTCCCGGCATCAGGTGCAGGCCGTGGGACATCGGCTCGGGCATGCCCGCTGAGCTGCCTGCAAAAGACAGCTACGTAGAAGTCACAGGAGTGATGGGCGTCACTGAGATCGATGGGATCAACGCCCGCTACCTGTGGACCACATCGTGCAAGAGTAGTGTAGATCTAGAGGAGCCATTGACATTCCAGTCGTACAGCTATGATTACCGCAAGAAGTGGAATCTGCTGTCGCTGCCCGGGCAGCCGAAGAACCCTGATCCTGCGGCGGTATTCGGAGGGTCTGGGGTAGTAGACTGCAGGCTGTACAGGTGGGATGCGCCTTACCAGGGGCTATTGATGTACGGGACGTCTTCTCCTGATCTCTTTGGAGCGATGACGAACTCTGAGGGCTACTGGCTGAAGGCCTCGAGTACTGTAGGAGGCACAGTGAGCTACGAAGGGTTTACTGAATCCACGCTGGACAGGTGGATATCGGCGCCGAAGGGATGGAAGATAAGCGGGATGCCGTTCACATACAGCACCTGGTGGCCGTCCTGGACGGCGACAGATGGGACGGCGATGAAGAAGATCCGCGATGCGTCGCAGTGGGGAGTGAACTGGATGCAGTCGTTGGGATACTACTGGGATCCTGTAGGCCAAGGGCAGCTTACCTTTGGTGTGGCGGACGATGCGCCGTGGACGAGCCAGCTTGATCCATGGTACGGCTACTGGGTAAAGACCAGGAAGCACCTTGGACTGGTAGCCCGTGCGGACGCGCTTCCGCCGCCGTAGTCGGGCATCGGTTCCCGAACGACTGGAAGGGCAGTGCTGCCGCTGGGAGCACTGCCCTTCCACATGTGATTGGGATTGCTAGGTTATCCGTTCTAAGCGCCTGTAACTCCAGCGTCTCACCTGCCGTGATGGTGATCGGTTGTTCGAATACAAGCGATTTTGTCTCAGTGCGCGGTTCAAACGCGTGCCTTGGTCCTACAACAGTAGTCGCCCTATTCGCGGTGAGGTCCGCCAGTTCCAGGCGCTCGACATGACGCTCCCGGGATTGGTCAGTCAGCAGTCCATTCAGCAGGGGTCGGTCTGGCTGGACGTTCCGAATTCCAGGGACTGGTAGCTCCAGGACGCGGTTCGTATTTATGGTCTTCAGCAGTCATTTGCCGGAGCCACGAAGGAGGACCGGCACGTCTCGGATAACATAGGACTGGCGGCATACAAAATCAGGCAGTATCAGATTCCACAGGGGGTACAGAAATGAGTGATTCGAGGCATGCAGGCATCTCCCGCCGCGAGGCGCTTGCCAGGATGGGCAGGATTGCAGCAGGAGCGGCGCTGGCACCGATTATGGGCAGCCTGGCGTGGGCGGAGGACGCGGATGCGCGCCGTCCGAATATTCTTCTCATCGAGTCCGATGACATGGGCTACAGCGAGCTCGGCTGTTACGGTGGCGGACCCATTTCGCCGAACCTCGACATGCTTGCTCAGGAGGGCGTGCGCCTCACGCACTTCTACGTTGCAGTGCCTCTCTGCGCACCAACGCGCGTAAGCGTCTTGACTGGCAAGTATCCGCAGCGGACCAGCCTTGCTTGGAACCCGTACTTCAGGAACAAAGAAGACGGTCTTTCCTTGGACGAGACAACAATAGCGGAAGTCCTCAAGGCACTCGGGTATCACACGGGGCTCGTGGGGAAGTGGCATCTTGGCTATGCCCCGAAATTCCGTCCGCGGAAGCAGGGATTCGACGAATACTTTGGATTCCTCTCCGGCTGGGCTGACTACTTCCAGCATACTTATAGAGAGGGAACGAAGTGGATGTTCAAGAACGATGATCCGTATGATGAGCCGGGGGTCTATATGACCGATCTGCTCACCCGCGAGGCAATCTCCTTCATCAACCGCAATGCGTCCAAACCCAAACCGTTCTTCCTCTATCTGCCGTATAACGCTCCCCACGGTCCCATACAGGCGCCGGAGGATTGGAAGAAGCGCTTTGGTGGAGATACGTACAAGGCGATGATTGCCTGCATGGACGACGGCATAGGCAAGGTTCTCGCCGCGATCAGGGAAAAGGGCCTCGATGACAATACACTGGTAGTATTCTTCAACGACAACGGAAGCCCGAGCGCGGAAAGGAACGCTCCTCTTAGCGGAGCAAAGAGCGGCTTGCGAGAGGGCGGAATACGCGTGCCCATGATCGCGCGTTGGCCTGGGAGGATTCCGGCCGGCGAGGTGATGGACGTCCCGGCGATCAGCATGGACCTGTTCGCCACATTTGCAGCGGTAGCAGGCGCGAAGCCTCCCAGGAACATAGACGGCAGAGATATGATGGGAGTGCTTTCCGGGAAGTCGGAATCGCTGCACGAGCTTCTCTTCTGGCAGTTCAAGGGTCAGACAGCGGCGAGGCGGGGTGAGTTGAAGCTGCTTCGACAAGATAGTCAGCCGGATCGCCTTTACAATGTGGTAAAGGATCAGGGCGAGAAAGAGGATCTTTCTGCGGAATACCCGAAGACGGTCAAGGGGCTGTCCGCTGCGCTCGATCAGTGGCTGGCAAGGCTCGGAAACCTGAGTGGCTCCATGCCCAAGGCCCTGTGAGAACGATCCGCCGCTTTGAAGGGGATGGCTGAAGCCGGTGTAACAGCTTCCGCCATCTGTACTTATGGTGTTCGGCAGCGCACGGCGATCCCCTGGGGTTAGCAATTCCTACCAGCGGTCTTCTCTGTGCGCAGGCACGAAGGACAAGCAGATCCTCTCCGGGAACACGCAAGTGTCGGCATGTCAATGGAGGCGTTATCAGACTGTACAGGGGGTAGATGAATGACTGATTCGAAGCATACAGGCATTTCCCGCCGGGAGGCGCTTTCCAGGATGGGCAGGATCGCAGCGGGAGCTGCGCTCACGCCGCTCCTGGGCAGCCTGGGACGGGCTGATTCCCCAGATGGCCAGTGCCGGCCGAACATCCTTCTCATCGAGGCGGATGATCTGGGCTATGGCGACCTTGGCTGTTACGATGGCATCTGCAGTTCGCCGTACTTGGATAAGCTTGCCAGTGAGGGCATGCGCTTGTCACACTTCTACGTCGCGGTGCCTCTCTGTGCCCCTACACGTGTAAGCCTGATGACCGGCAAGACCCCGCAGCGGACCAGCCTTATCTGGAACCCAAGGCCTATGGACATGGAAGATGGCCTCTCTCCCGATGAGACGACGATAGCGGAGCTACTCAAGACAGCGGGATATCACGCAGGTCTGGTGGGGAAGTGGCATCTCGGCTATGGGGCGAAGTTCCGCCCGCGGAAGCAGGGCTTTGACGAGTACTTCGGATTCCTCTCCGGTTCGGCGGAGTACTTCACGCACGAATATAGAGGCGGGCGCAGTTGGATGTTTCGAAACGACGAGCCATACGACGAACCCGGGGTGTACATGACCGACCTGCTCACCCGCGAGGCGGTCTCCTTTATCAATCGCAATGCCTCGAAGCCCCAGCCATTCTTCCTCTATCTGGCTTACAACGCTCCACATGGTCCTATACAAGCGCCGGAAGAGTGGAAGGAGCGCTTCGGCGGAGACACGTACAAGGCCATGGTTGCGTGCATGGACGACGGAATCGGGAAGGTTTTGGCTGCGGTGAGCAGGAATGGCATTGAGGACAACACTCTGGTTGTATTCTTCAGCGATAACGGCGGGGTTCAATCGGCAGGTGAGGACGTGCGCGGCTCGAATTCTCCTCTTAGTGGAGGGAAGGGGACTCTTCAGGAGGGTGGCATCCGTGTTCCGATGATTGCACGGTGGCCCGGGAAGATTCCGGCCGGCAAGGTGGTGGATGTGCCGGCTATCAGCATGGATCTGTTCACCACATTTGCAGCGGTAGGAGGCGCCAAGCCTTCCGGAAACATAGACGGCAAGGATATGATGGATGTTCTTTGCGGGAGGTCGGAGTCCCTGCACAAGGTTCTGTTTTGGCAGTGCAAGGGCCAGGAGGCCGCTAGGAGTGGCGAGCTCAAGCTTCTTCGACAGGAGGGGCGGCCGGTTCGCCTCTACAACGTAGTGCAAGATCCGGCCGAGAAAACGGATCTTTCTGCCAAGTATCCGAAGACCGTCAAGGCGCTGTCTGCGGCGCTTGACCAATGGCTGGCCGAGGTGAAGGGCCGCGTTGTGCAGACCTGGTGAGACGCGGTGTCTGAGGTACGTATCCGGCGGTTGCCAAGGACATGCGTCTCCTTGTGGGAAAAGTGGACGTAGCACCATATGGATACCGGTACTATCAAGCTCTACAGGGGGTACATGAATGAGTGAAGGCAAGCAAGAGGGCATCTCCCGCCGCGAGGCGCTTTGCAGGATGGGTAAGATCGCGGCGGGAGCGGCGCTGGCGCCGATGATCGGCAGCCTGGCGTGGGCGGAGGACGCGGGTGCGCGCCGTCCGAACATTCTCCTGATCGAGTCTGACGACATGGGCTACAGTGACCCTGGCTGTTATGGTGGCAGATGCAGCTCGCCGAACCTGGACAGACTTGCCACCGAGGGGGTACGTCTGACGGACTTCTACGTGGCGGCCCCGCTTTGTGCACCTACGCGTGTAAGCATCCTGACCGGCAAAACTCCGCAGCGAACCAGCCTCGTACGCAACCCGAAGTACACGGACAATGAAGCCGGCCTCTCCCCGAGCGAAATCACAATAGCCGAAGTCCTCAGGGGCGCAGGGTATCACACAGGTCTTGTGGGGAAGTGGCATCTCGGCTACGCGCCGAAGTTCCGTCCGCGGAAGCAGGGATTCGACGAATACTTCGGATTCCTCTCCGGCTGGGCTGACTACTTCCAGCATACCTACAGACAGGGAACCAAGTGGATGTTCAGAAATGACGAGCCGTACGATGAGCCTGGGGTCTACATGACCGACCTGCTCACCCGCGAGGCAATCTCCTTCATCAACCGCAATGCGTCCAAACCCAAACCATTCTTCCTCTATCTGCCGTACAACGCTCCCCACGATCCCATACAGGCGCCGGACGAGTGGAAGGAGCGCTTTGGTGGAGATACGTACAAGGCGATGATTGCCTGCATGGACGACGGCATAGGCAAGGTTCTCGCTGCTTTGAGGGAAAACGGGATCGAGAACAACACACTGGTCGTGTTCATGAACGACAACGGAAGTCCGAATGCGGAAAAGAACAAACCGCTCAGCGGCGCCAAGCGCAGCCTGCAGGAGGGCGGCATTCGCGTGCCTTTCATCGCCAGGTGGCCTGGGAAGATTCCCGCCGGCGAGGTGATAGACGCGCCCGCGATAAGCATGGACCTGTTTGCTACCTTCGCGGCCGTGGCAAGGGCAAAGGCTCCCAGGAATGTTGATGGCAAGGATCTGACGGACGTGCTCTCTGGGAACTCGAAATCAGTGCACGACATTATCTTCTGGCAATTCAGCAATCAGAAGGCGGCAAGACAGGGCAGGATGAAGCTGTTGCGGGAAGCAAAGAGACCCGACCGCCTATATGACGTGGTCAGTGACCCCGGAGAGACCAAGGACTTGGCTGCGGAGAATCCCGATCTGGTGAAGACTCTTGGCGCGGCTCTGGATCAGTGGTCGGCGGGGCTGAAAGGGCCTGCCTATTGACAGGCTGCCTGACCAACGCAGTACGGTTGTCGGTAGCCGCAGCCTTCATGGCTGCGCACACACGCAGGCGTGAAGGCTGCGACTACCTTGTCGGAATGCTTCGACGTATCTCCAGACCTTCGTGCTTTCTTCCGAAATAGTTATGTGGTAAGGAGGCGCGAAGTTCCTTGGATATCCCCGCCATTGAAACAAAAGCCCTAACCGTGGAGTACAAAACCAGCCGAAGGAAGAAAAGGCTGGCTGTGGACGATCTGTCTTTCCGCGTCAACTGGGGCGAGATAGTCGGCTTCATCGGCCCCAATGGCGCAGGCAAGACCTCCGCCATTAAGGCTTTGCTCGATTTCATTCCGTCGCCTCGGGGAACGTGCTTTGTCTGCGGCATGCCGAGCGGCGATCCTCGCGCCCGCAAGCGGCTCGGCTACATGCCGGAGATTTCATACTATCCGAAGTACCTTACTCTGTCCGAATTCCTTCACACATGTGCATCGTTGTCGGGAGTGCCCGCGCGTCTCCGTCGTGAGGCGGTAATATCAGCCGCAGAGACGGTTGGCATGTCTCACCATCTGAAATCGCGACTTTCCACGTTCTCCAAGGGCATGCTTCAGCAGGCGGGATGTGCGCAGGCTCTGGTCCACAATCCCGACGTGCTGATCCTAGACGAGCCTATGTCCGGCTTGGATCCTATCGCACGCATGCGCATGCGGCGCCTGTTGTCCGACCTCCGCTCTGAGGGCAAGACGATCCTCTTCTCGTCGCATGAGCTGGGCGAGATCGAGATGGTGGCCGACCGAATCCTTCTGATGAGCAACGGCCAACTTCTCTATCAAGGGCCTGTCTCCGAAGTAGTGGACCCCGAGAGTAATCTCGAGCAGGCATTCCTGCGGCTTCTGGGGGAGGAACTGCCATGGGCGGCCTAGCCATTGCCCGACTGTCCATAATCGAGACAATGCGGCGTAAGGAATTCTACGTCATCCTCGTCCTCGTGGTCGGATTAGCTCTATGGATGCAGTTCATGGACATCAGCTCATCGGCCGCAGGCAGGTTCGCGAAGGACATCGTCATGCAGGTTACCTGGCTGGTATCCTTCGGTTTGGCGGTGCCGTTGGCGGCCAGGCAGATTACTTCCGACGTGGAGCAGAAGACGGTATACGTGTTTATGTCCAGGCCGATCCATCGCTGGCAGTACGTGTTCGGCCGAGCAGCAGGCGCAGCGGCGGCGTCGGCCGCGTGCTTTGGCAGCCTGTTCTTCGTGCTGGTCCTGATGCTGCTGACCAAGGGCGTTCATAACCTTGCGGATGCCAGTCTCTGGCAGGCGTTTGCTCTGCAAGTGACGGCGCTCGTCATGCTTTGCGCGATTACGGTGTTCTTTTCCACCCGTGCGACATCCGCCGGGGCAGTCACATTCTCCCTGCTGCTGCTTATCATGATGCGGTACGGCGGGCCGTCAATCCTCAGCCGCATCGAAACGATAGCGAGCCACGGGTTCGTGCGGGAAGCCGCATGGGCTGCCTACCTGGCTATGCCGCACTTTGAGTTCTTCAACATATCCCAGCGCGTAGTGCATGGCTGGGGCCCACTCCCGTTAGGGCTATTCGCACAGATTCTGGCTTATGGCACCGCCTATTCGATCTTCGTTATTGCACTAGCGGCCCTGCTGTTCCGAAGAAGGTGGCTCTAGTGGACACATGGTCTGTCAGAATCGCGCTGGCTGCGGGAATCGTGTCCATCCTGCTGGCATCGGTGCTTGTTCCCGGGCTCAAGGCTGCAAGCCCGCAGAGCGCCGACATATTCGTGCAGGTTCTCGGGGGAACAACGGAACTGGCCGCGCAGAAGGCTTATCTGCAGACCGACGTCTACCTGCACGCCGGCGTGACCGCTGGCGATCTAAACGGCGACGGCCAACCAAGCCGCTTTCGAGAACTGCCATTCATAGGTCTGATTCGGCGCCTGCACGGAGAAACCGCTCCGAAGGTGCACCGGCATGTCCAAGGCGAAGAGGAGAAGGAGCTGCTCCCGTGGTTCATAGCCGCCGTGCGCCTCAATCCGCAGCACATTGACGCCTGGCGCGACGGGTCCTATTGGTTCTACCGCACTGGTGATCTGCATCGTGCGGAGGAATTTATCTCGGAAGGGATTCGCTGTAATCCCGGTGATTATCGGCTCTACCTCGATCGCGGCATCCTCTATCACCGGCTGAAGAAGTGGGAAAGCTCAATCCGGGACCTGGAAACAGCGCAGAAGCTCTGGAAGAACGACTCCGAAGACGCGGCCTGCGACTACAAGGCGATCCGCTTATACCTCGACGACTCTCGCAAGCGCCTGAAGTCCGCCTAAGGCGTGATCGCCAGTCGTCGGTCGTCAGTGGTCAGTCGCCCTCATCCTCCAGCCCCTTCTCCCAATCCTGGGCGAAGGGGGGAGTTCAGCGTTCGATGTTGCTCCCGCACTCCGCATCCCCCGGATCCCTAAATCCCAAATCCGCAATCCCAAATCCGAAATCGGTTGGCGTTCTCTCCGTCTCCCACACTCCCACACTCCCACACTCCCATACCCCCATACCCCCATACTCTCCAACATTCCATGCAGGTAGCTCTCCCCCTGTTGGCGAAGATTAAGGCGGCAACACGTCACCAAGGGGGCACTTATAGATGAAAATCGGACTCATACCGGCTAACAGGGGTTTCTTTAGTGATGAACTCGCAGTTAAGATGCGCGCTCAGGCAGTCGCGGCTATGGAGAAAGTCGGGCTGGAGGTCATCGTGCCCGACGGCAGCCTGACCAAGCTCGGCTGCGTGGAGACCTATGACGAGGCGCAGAAGACCGGGCGGCTTTTCAGAAATGAAGAAGTCCAGGGCGTCATCGCCGCCGCTGTGAACTTCGGCGACGAGCAGGCGGTTGCGTTTACGATCAAGGAATTCGGGCTTGACGTCCCGGTTTTGATCTTCGGCTGCCAGGAAGAGGAGGTGCTGAAGCGGACGACTCCGCGGCGCGACAGCTTCTGCGGGCTGCTCTCTATCGGCGAGGCTCTGCGCCAGACGGGCGTGAAGTACACAGTCGCTCGTGTGCCGATTTGCTATCCAAGTGACAAGTCTTTCGAGGACGAACTGCGCCGCTTTGCCGGCGTTTGTCGCGTCGTCAACGGCATTAGAAGAGCTCGCTACGGGCAGGTCGGCTCCCGGCCCGATGGCTTCTGGACGTGCCGCGCGGACGAGAAAGCGCTCCAGCGCCTGGGTGTGACCACCGTGACCTCCGATCTCTCCGAGGCGATCTCGGCGGTGTCGAAGATGGACGGGGATTTGCCGGAGGTCAAGAAGATCGAGGACGCCATACGCGCCCAGTGCGATGTCGGCGACGCGCCCGCTTCTTCGATCAACAAGATCGCTCGGTTCGAGGTCTTCCTGAGGCAGTTGGTCGCAGATAAGAAGCTCGATGCCCTGGCGATCCAGTGCTGGACCAATCTCCAATCTAATCTGGGCATATGCTCTTGCTCGACGATGGCGCGTCTGGGCGATGAAGGCGTGCCGTGTGCGTGTGAGGCCGACGTGCTCGGCGCGCTCTCGATGCACGCGCTCAGGCTGGCTTCCGGCGGGGCTTCTGCGCTGGCCGACTGGAACAACTTGCACAACGACGACCCTGAGCTTGTTAATATCTGGCACTGCGGCGTCTTCCCGCCGAGCTTTGCGAAGGCCCGCCCGAAGCTCGGCGTCCAGGAGATCATCGCCGAAACCGTCGGGCGCAACAACACCTGGGGGCTGCTCGAGTTCGAGGTCGCGGATGGTCCGATCACGCTTCTGCGGGCGACCCAGGATGCCGACGGCGGCTGGAAAGCCGTCATCGTGCCTGCCGTGGTCGAGCCGACGAACGCCAAGACCTTCGGCGCATACGGCTGGGCGAGAATCAAGGGCCTTCAGAAGCTCTACCGGGATGTGCTCGCCCGCTACTTCCCGCACCATGTGGCGATGACCAGGGGTCAGGTGCAGGACATCGTCTGGGAGGCGTTCGGCAACTACCTGGGCTTCCAGGTATACGCGCCGAATCAGGTCGTCCCCGGCCTGTGGACTCAAGAGCCGCCGTTCTAAAACATATGCGAGTGGTAAGTACAGGCGAGGCGTGACTCCTATGAAACTAACCGCATTCCTGGGAAGCCCACGTGCACAGGGGAATACGGACATACTGGCTGATAGGGTACTGGCTGGTGCAAGGGATGCCGGGCTCCGCGTAGAGGCTGTCGCGCTCCGAAAGCTGAGGATACGTCCGTGCACCGGCTGCGAGAAGTGCTGGCAGGGCGAGCGTGCATGCGTTCTGAACGATGATATGAGCGTGCTCTATGAGACCATTGCCTCGTCGGACATCCTGCTCTTTGCCACCCCGGTATACTGGTACGCGCCGACCGCCATCATGAAGGCGTTTATCGACAGGCTGGTGGTGTTCAACCGCCCGCAGGGCCGACCGCTTATCGAGGGGAAGAAGGCCGTGATCGTCGTGGCCTACGAGGAAGAAGGGCCCAAGGCAGCCGAGCCGCTTGTTCGGATGTTCGAGATGAGCTTCGATTATCTGGGAGTTCTTCTGGTAGGCCGGGTAGTGGCCGATGGTGTGGGACCGAAGGGTGCCGTCCTGGAGAAGCCGGAAGTACTCGAGCAGGCCTATGAGATGGGCCGACGTCTGGGATAGCTTGTTCTGTTCGCTGGCGAAGGGGTAAACCAGCCGCGCTGAGCCTGTCTTTCTTTCGTGCGGATTCACCCCGGCGCGTCCTTTGGGATAGCCTATGAATCTAGCGTACAAGCCCGATTTCGACGAGGCGAAGAGATACTGGCGCGCATACTGGGCCGGCGAGATCATTGACCGGCCCTGCGTCTGCATTAGGGCGCTTCGGGATACTGGAAATCCTCCCGGCTTGCCGCGTGCGCTCAACGGCCTCGGCGACGTAAGCGCCGCGCTGAGCGAGTACGATGCATGGGCGTCGCAGGTGCACTGGCTCGGCGAGGCGATTCCCTTCGTGAATCTGAACTTCGGCCCGGATCAGTTCGCGGCATGGCTCGGAGGAGACCTCCGCCATTCGTCTCTCGATGAGCAGACCAGTTGGGCGGTTCCGGTCGTCGAGGACTGGGATGCCGATGCGCGCGAGATTGACCGCCCGCACGGAGTCTGGTGGCAGCGAATGCTCGACTTCATGCGCCGGGCGGCCGGGTATGCGGAGGGCAAGTTCGTCATCGGCGTGCCCGATATCCACAGCAACATGGATGCTCTGGCGGCGCTTCGCGGCCCTCAGGATCTGTGCGTTGACCTCCTAGACGTGCCGGAGAAGATAGACGCGGCGATGAAAACCGTCCGCCGCGCGTTTGCGCCGGTGTTCGAGGGGATCGAGAAGGCCGGGAATTTCGCGCGCACGGGATACATCGGCTGGCTTCCCTTCTACTGCGAGGAAAGGTTCGCGGTCCTCCAGTGCGACTTCGCGTGCATGGTCGGGCCGGAGCACTTCCGGCGGTGGATACTTCCCGCGCTCGAAGAGGAGTCCTCCTATCTCGATCGCTGCGTCTATCACTACGACGGCCCTGGTGCGCTCGTGCACCTGAAAGACGTGCTCTCGATCTCGGGGATTGATGTGATCCAGTGGGTTCCCGGCGACGGCAATCCCCCGCCGATCGAGTGGATGGACCTGCTGCTCGAAATCCAGAAGGCGGGCAAGGGCCTGTATCTGGGGGCGTCTCCCGAAGAGGTGAAAATCTATCACCATACCCTTCGTCCAGAAGGCGTCCTCTACGATGTCTGGGCTTCTTCCCTGAAAGAAGCGGAGGATTTGCTTGCCTGGCTGAAGGCACATACTTGATTCATCCGCTCTTCGGTTGCCTCAGCAGTCGCCTTGTGTTACAATTAGGACAGAACTCAAAACCGCTTCAAGAAGGAGTCACCGCCAATGATGTTTGCCAGGTTTATTGTCGTCCTAGTGCTGTCTCTCGGCTGCATACGCAATGCAGACGCTGGGCTTCTACCGAACATTCCTTTCAACATGTCGGAGATTAAGGCCCCGTCGTTTCCAAAACGGAGCTTCGACATTCGGAAGTATAGCGCCGTTGGCGACGGCAAAACGCTGAACACGAAGGCCTTCGCGGATGCGGTTGCGGCCTGCAGCAAAGCAGGAGGTGGACGGGTATTGGTGCCAGCCGGGACCTGGCTCACCGGCCCGATCCATCTCAAGAGCAATATCAACCTGTACCTGGAGAAGGGTGCGCAGCTTGTTTTCAGCGCCAACTTCAATGATTACCTGCCTCCGGTCTTCACGCGCTGGCAGGGTATGGAATGCTACAATTACTCTCCCATGATCTATGCCAGAGACTGTACCAACATAGCGATAACCGGCGAAGGAACAATCGGCGGCCAGGGAGAGGCTTGGTGGCGGTATGGGAAGCAGAAGAGGGCTGCAGCCGGGAAGCTCTACGCCGCGATTTGCGCCGGCGTGCCGGTGAAAGACAGGGTTTTAGGCACCGAGGAATATCTCTCGCTTCGACCCTCACTTATCCAGCCGATAAACTGCAAGAACGTCCTTATCGAAGGGGTCACGGTGAAAAACGGTCCGATGTGGACGGTGCATCCGGTCTACTGTGAGAATGTGCTCGTGCGCAACATAACAGTGAACACAGAAGGGCCGAATACCGACGGCTTCGTTCCGGACTCGTGCAAGAACGTCATAATCGAAGACAGCGTTTTCTCGACCGGCGATGACTGCATCGTGATCAAATCGGGGCTCGACGAGGACGCGTGGCGCGTGAATCGTCCATCCGAAAACATCGTTATTCGCCGGTGCCGAACGCAGCGCGGACACGGCGGAGTCGTGGTCGGCAGCGAGATGTCCGGCGGAGTGAGGAACGTCTTCATCAGCGACTGCCGTTTCGATGGCACGCAGCGTGGTATCCGCATGAAGAGCAGGCGGGGCCGCGGCGGCGTAGTGGAGAATATCTGGGTCAAGAACGTGACGATGGGCGAGATCATGCACGATGCGATAACAGTCAGCATGCTCTACGGCGCCGGCGCGGTTCCACCCCGGACCTCGGTGCCGCCCACGTTCCGCGGAATCCACATAAGCAATGTCAAGTGCGAGAAGGCCGGCCGCGCAGTCGAGTTTGTCGGATTGCCCGACAAGCCCATCGAGAACATCACCCTGGAGGGAATCTGTGTCGGGGCCGATGTAGGCGTATACTGCACCGATGTGCGGGACGTTAAGCTGACAAATCTGCAGGTATCTGCAAAGCAAGGCCCCGTGGTTCAGCTTGTCAACAGCCGTGACGTGACAATCTCAGGCTCGAATTGCCCAGAGGGGACGGACGTATTCCTCAAGGTGCAGGGCGGCAAGACCTCCGGCATCCATCTTGCGGGGAACGATTTGTCCAAGGCGAAAACGGATGTAGTTGCCGGCGAGGATGTCCCTGCAGGTGCGGTGGACAAGAGATAGAAACTCAGGAAATAGCCGGAGATCGCGCCAAAGGCGGGAAAATCCGAAATACTCAGGCTCTTTCCCAGATCGGCGGAATTCGCCCTTCGCCCGCTTTGCCGAGCAGTACCGGGGTGATGCCCGATATCTCGCAGAGTTGCGTGAGCGGGCGCACCTTGTCGCCGGCGACGCCCTGCGCGTGGTTCGCAGGGAACGCGGACAGGAACTCGTCGAATGTGCATTCCAGCCGGGCGTGCACGTGCGGCCAGGTCGGGTCGGTCTGCGCGTTCAATGCCTTGCGCTGCTCCGCCGGGAGGTCGAGGCTCTCGCCCTTGATGATCACCATGTATGGCTTTTCATCCCAAAGCCCCATTCGTGCGAAGGTCATCCCGCCGGGCGCGGCGTCGAACTCCACCGATGCGCCGCCCGCCTTGAAGTAGAATTCCAGCGCCGGATGGAACCTTATCTTCTTGAAGTTCTCCGCCGGGTCGAAGCTCTGCGCCGCGTACCAGCTCGCGTGATTGCCTGAATTGCACCAGTCCCACACATCAATGTCCGGGTGATACAGCCGCACGTCCATAAACAGGGTGGGGAGCCCGCCGGACACGTATTTCATCAATTGCATCGTCACCGCTGCGAAGGCATCCGCCTCAGTGGCGCAGACCATCGGCTCCTTCGGCCCGCGCCAGTCATACGGGTCGTTCATCAGCATCTCGGGCACATCGCCCAGCGTGACGTGCTCGGTCAGCTCGCGCTGTCCCTTCAGGCCGCAGAAGTCGAAGCCTTCCTCCTGGTTGACTCGCTCCATCGCGAGGTAGATGCGCACCTGCGTCTTCAGCGATTCCGGCGTGAGCATCTTGCCGTCGTAGAGCAGCCGGTCGCCCAGCAGCTTCTCGAACCATTTCACCCCGGCCTCGACTTCCGACTCAGGGACATGCTCCGCGTACTTCACGAGCAGAAGCTGGTCTATCTGATAGGTCGTGCATCCCAGGCTCTTGAGCAGGGGAACCAGGTGCCAGAATCCGGTCTCCATGCCCATCGAGTGCCCGCCGTAGAGGCCGTAGACTTCGTTCTTGATAGTGGTGACCGCCTCCGACGCCCTGATCCAGTCCAGAACCGCCGACTGGGTCGCCGCATCGTCAATCTCGCCGACTATGCGATGAGTCCTTCTCCCTGCCTGCCGGAGAGCGCCGTCCGTCGCCAGAAGTCCCACGTTCCCGGGGTACTTGCCGGTGTTGTTGGAGAGGCTCAGGATCGGCACGTCGCGCCCGAAGCAGTTGATGAACGGCCATGCGAGGAACGGGAAGTTCCATACGTTGTAGCACATGATGACCTGCTTGCAGCCCTTCCGAACCAGCTCCTCTCCGACCTCCTGAGCTATCCGGACGCTCGTGATGATCTTCGAGCCGACGATCACCTCCGCGCTTGAGCCGTCAACGTTCTCGAGCCCTTTCCGTATGACTTCCGCCCAGCGGTTCACTACCTGCACGTTCAAGGGATTATTCAACTCCCAGACGTGCTTTCGCTCGTCGTTCAGCATAGCGATTCCGATCGGCGTGCTTCTCATGGATGGGTCCCCCTTGTCTTGTGGTGCGAAATAGCCGCTGCAATTCTAGCAAATGATGAGGCGTTGGGCAAGCGGCCCCCCAACACCCAACACCTAACACCTAACACCCAACACCCAACACCCAACACCCAACACCCAACACCCAACACCTCCCTGGATGTTTGGACGATACGCTCCCTGGGTAAGCCGCCTATGGCGCTGCATGGCGCTGTGTCTCAGTGGCGGACTGCGGCTGTTTGCCGGGGCGTTGATAGCTGCACACATAATTGGGCGCTTTCTTTACGAGAGGGATTAAGGTTGCTTGTTTGGCATGTTTCTTGCAGTCCATCCTGTTGATATCCAACCGTTTGCCGCAGAAGGGGCGTTGAGGCGGAAGGGGCAGTTGCCCTCTTGTGTGGAGCACGCTGACGATTCGACTGCAGTGGGGGAACTTTTGCGCGGAAATCCGAGCGGCAAGCGGCTTATCAAGCGTGGGCGCTGGTAGGTTAAGAATGAAAGCTCAGCAGGGAGGAAAGATCAATTGAGGATCGTGAGTACGCTGGCATCTCGATTGTGTATCGTGATGGTCGTACTGGTGGTTTGCGGCTGCTCGATGGCGGGCGAACCGCTTCGTGGATTGGTTGTTGACAGGACGGACAACATCCTGTGGCTTGGGCTGCCGGGGCCGGTGCAGGCCGGCGCTGTTTTCGATGTAATGCTCGTCCCGGGAGACAAAGTGATCGCTCGAGCGGAAGTGATCGAGTGCACGCCGGATGCTCCTTACGTGGCGAGAGCCAGGTTTGCTATGGAAGACCCCTCCGCGTTCATTCCGGTGGGCGCATATGTCGAGGCTGTCAGCGAAGTGATTGCCGACCGCGACCGTCCGTGCGGCTACAAGGCCGTCCGGGTCGGACCGAGGAAGCCGAACCCGCTGCAATTGCAGGCGGGTCTGTTTTTCCCGACCAAAGGCGATTTAGGCGATGAGACCTCGGACACCTGGCCGGCGTTTCAACTGAGCTACCGGGTCGCGGCATCGGAGTGCTCCGAGACGAGTATCGGAGTCGGCTACTTACACGGAGACGGCGATTTCACGATCGGCGGCATCGCAGGCAGGCGCGACTTCCGAGTGTTCCCTGTCACTCTGGATGTGAAGACTCGCGGCGCCCGCAGCGCCGACAAGCGCTGGTTCGTCCGCGTCAGCCTCGGCGCGTACCTGATTGACGACGAGCGAACCCTGGGCGGAGTGACCAGCAGCGAGAGCGACACCGCATTCGGCTGGCAGGTCGGCTTCGGCTACGAGTCGCGGAGCGGCCGCTCGGCCCAGATACACTATGTTGATGTCTCCAAGACCGATTTCAGGGGAGTGGTTTTCACCCTCGGAGCGAGGTTCTAAGTAGAACCAGCATCTCCAGCGCGTCTCCCCTCTCCGAGCCGGAGAGGGGCTGGGGGAGAGGTTGAACCTAACCCCCTGGCCCCCTTCCCGAAACGGGAAGGGGAAAGGCAGACCGGATAAATAATGGTAGGGGCAGGTCTGAGACCTGCCCAATCCCGAAACCCTGAGGGCGGCGATTCGGAAATCGCCCCCATCGCCGGATGAGAACGTGAGATTCCCTCTCCGTTTGGGAGAGGGTTGGGACGAGGGCATAATCGCTGCCGCACGCGAGTGCGGCGGCGCAATCTGCCTTTGCAATAAAAACTCCAAACAAAGGGAGGTGAAAGAGAATGGAGAGGATAAAGAGGTTGTTCAAGGATGAAGAGGGTGCGACCATGGTGGAGTACGCCCTGATGCTGGCGCTGATCGCTGTGGTCTGCATAGCTCTCGTTACGACGCTGGGCACGGCTGTAAGGGACAAGTTCGGGTACGTTGGCGGCAAAATCGAAGCCTCGCCGGAGCCGTAGTGATGAGGGAGCTGGCCTCTATGAACCTGAAGGTACATGGAGGCCAGCTCGGCCCTTTTGGTTGGGCGCGCAAGTGCCGCTCGTGAATCGAGTTACTTCGGCTTATGATGCAATCACAAGTCTTACAGACAGTTGATATCGCGATTCTCACGGCATTGCTCGCAGGGGCGGTGTACACCGACCTGCGTTTCGGTAAGATATACAACAAGCTGACCATCCCCTGCATAATGCTGGGCGTGGCGTTGAGCGCGGCGCGCGGCCTGCCGGGCATCCTGGACAGCCTTGCGGCAATCGGCCTGGTGCTGGTTCTCTATCTATTTTTTGCCCCGGCGGCAGGAATCGGCGGCGGAGACGCGAAGTTGGTAATGGGGGTTGCTGCGCTCGTGGGGTTGAAGCTCGCGGTTTGGGCGATGCTCTTTTCGGCTATTATTGGTGGCGTGCTGGCCTTGGCGGCCATGGCCCGATACAGGGCTTTGCTCTCGACTACGCGGAACATGGCCGGCAATCTCTATCTGAGTGCGGTTCTCCGCGCTCCGGTCGAGCTTTCGAGCGGCTCGAAGGGGATCAAGTTTCGGTACAGCCCGGCCATCGCGCTGGGTACGGTCTTGGCGTTCTTTGTCAAGTTGTGGTGACGGGGTAACAGATAACGATTGTTGATAAGGGAAAGCGTACCCAGTCCACTACGGCGGACTGGCGGGCAACGCCCCGATGAATCGGGGCGGCTACCAGAAATATTCATGTATATGGTAGCCGCAGGCTTCATGCCTGCGCTACTTACTCAAGTAGAATGTACCCATGGCTGGGTACGGTCTTAGCGTTCTTTGTCAAGTTGGGCTGACGACGTTGCCCCGCAGCGGCGGGCATGATTAGCGTTAGGGATTAATCAAACCGATAATAGTAACCAGCGTTACCCGGTACAAGTACGGGGTAGGCAAAAGCCCGTCCTGAGTCCGAGTGGGAAGGGGGCAGATCACCGTTATGAGAACTAGCTGGGCTGACAACAAGGGAGCCGCAATGGTCGAGTTCGCGATCGTGGCCGTGCTGCTCTTTACTCTCGTCTTCGGCATCATCGAGTTCGGGATGCTGATTAAGGATTATCTGGCGATCAACCACGCAGCGAGAGAGGGCGCAAGGAGCGCCGCTCTGGGGAGCCCGACCTCCGTAATCGTCGCCCGCGTGGAGAGCACCGCTCCGGCGATGACGGTACCCGCCGGCGATATAGCGTTGACCACCGGGTCGCCGACGAGCGATCCGGATACGTGGACGTCGCTCGGAGACACCGCCGATGGTAAGAACGACGCCGCGCCCGGCGACTTGATCCTGGTGCGGGTGTCTTACGAGCACGAACTGATCACCGGGGGACTGTTCAACAATGGAGCGCCGATCGCCATATCGGCAAAGATGATCATGCGCAGGGAGTAGGCGAGCCAAAGGAGGAGATTGGAGAAATGAGCTGGCAGAAGGTATTCCGCGGTGAGAGAGGGGTTGTCGTTGTATACGTCGCCATCTGCATTGTGGTGCTTATCGGGATGGCGGCGCTGGCGATAGACATCGGCCAGTTATACGTAGGCCGGCAGCGCGCGCAGAATGTATGTGATGCAACCGCGCTGTCCGGCGTGCAGGAGTTGGCTTTGCATTACGGCCAGGGCGGCGCCACCGAGGCATATGCTCGCCAGGCCGCAGGCGACTGCGCGGCCGGCAACAACACTGTCTCAGTGGAAGCATGGAAGGTGCTCGTCCCTCCGGCCGGCCCGGATGAAGGCGTGGAGGTCTCCTTCCCCACTACAGTGACGGATGACGCGGGCAACACGATATCGGTCTCGCCATACGAGGCGATTACCACCAAAGGCTGCGTCCACGTGAATTATGGCTTCGCGCGGATTTTTGGCTTTGAGGGAAAGAATGTGTCCGCGTCAGCCACGGCGATGTTGAAGGGGGCGGATACGGTCGGCGGCAATCCTGTCGCGCCGCCCGCCGTCTCGGATAAGACGATTTTCCCCAATCCCGATGAAGGATGGCCCGGCATTAAGCTCGGTGAGCCGTTGACACTCAAATTCGACAACTGGCAGAGTGACTTCCTTGGCTCGGGCAATTTCGGGTATTTGGACCCAAGCGATCTAGGTGCGCCCAAGACCGCTACAGTGAAGGACATGCTGGCGGGGGACGTGAGGGGAAACATAACTCTGACGGATCCTCCCAACTACGCGCACACCGCGCCCGGCAACAAAGTTGGTCAGACGTCCCATGGGATGCGGGATAGGTTCGGAAAGGAAACAGATCCTGATTATCAGTCGCCGGAAACGGACGCTACCGCCTGGGGGACCTGGCAGGGTTCCTACAATGAAGGAACTGAGACGTATGAGGACTTTACCTGGCGAATTATGATTGTGCCGGTCGTCCATGAGGAGATCATCAATGGCAGGAAAGAGGTTGCCATCGTCGGAATGGCGGGCTTCTTTATCGATAGTATCACCGTCGAACAGGGCGGGCTTAAGGAGATCACCGGCAGGTTTATACAAGGCATAGCCGTAGGAGATGAAATCCGCTGGATCTTCCCTACCGGCGATACACCGACTACGCCCAACTTATTCATAGCACCGCGTCTCATATCATAAGGAGGTTAGAGTCATGGCTCAGACGCCCAGGAGAAGGGTTATCGCCCTGGCGATAATTCTGGGAATAGCTACCAGCGCGTTTATAGTGATGTGGCTGAAGAAGCAGGCGCACCTGGCGCAAGTGCCCGTTGAGGCGGTTGCCGCGACGTCCGAAATTGCGAGCGGCGCCGTGATCAACGCCGGGATGGTGACAATCCGGACGTTCCCGAGGGAGATGGTGCCGCCCGGCGCTCTTGCCGGCACGGAGTCCGTTATCGGCATGGTCGCTCTCGAGCAGATCAAGGCCGGCAGCGCGATATCGCAGAAGCAGATCGGGCCGGCGCGTCGCCTGGCGTACAGGGTGCCTCCGCTCATGCGCGCGGTGACGGTCGCCCTCGATCCGATAATCGGAGTGGGCGGCTTCATCAGGCCCGGCGATCACGTGGACGTAATCGCCACGTTCAACGTCGGCCAGGGCACTGTAACGAAGACAGTGCTGCAGGATGTGGAGCTTCTGGCAACCGGCAGAGAGGTCGTGGCGGTGGAGATCGAGCCTGAAACGGGGAAGCAGGGCAAGCCGATCGAGATACCCAATGCCACACTCGCCGTCACGCCGGCGGACGCCGAGAAGCTCGTTCTCGCGGATTCCAGGGGAAAGCTCAGGTTGGCATTGAGAGGCGCGGAGGATGCGTCATTCATCAGCACCAGGGGCGTTACCAGCCGCCAGGTTATGGGGATAGTCCCGCCCGACGTTCCCGAAAAAGGGTCGGCTGCGCCGCGCGTAGCCAGCGCCGCACCGGCGGCGAGCGGGCCGGGGATTCCCTGGAAGATAGAGCCGCTCCCTGGAGGCGCTGTGGCGCCCGAGGCCGGCAAGAAGGTCCAGATAGTTCGGGGCACAAAGCTCGAAGAGACAATTGTTCCCGAATAGCCGGGATGCTATTCGTTTACAAAATGCACTGCAAAGGAGGACCGGGGGTGACGGGTACTTCCCTTCCGGGCGGTACAAGCACACCGTAACGCGATGAAGAAAACGAGGATATGCACGAACGTCATTCTGGCGGCGGTGGTGATCGCGCTTTGGCCCATTACGGGAGCGTATGGCGCTCCACGGACCATATTGCCTGACGACAAGGTGCTCCAGGTCGGGGACAGCGTGATCATCGAATGCAAAGACCTGACACGCACGGCGATCGGCGATCCGGTCATCGCCGATGTCGCTGCTCTCACTACCAGCGAAATCCTGATCAACGGCAAGATGCCGGGCAAGACGGTCCTGTACATATGGGACGCGTCGGGCCGGAGAATCTACAGGATACTGGTTCAGGCTGCCGAGCTCGACCTGGCAAAGCTTTGCGTGGACGTCAGGAAGGAGCTCAACGACCCGCGCATATCGGTGCGTGGGGTAGGGAATACCCTGATCCTGGAGGGCGTCGTCTGCAGGGAGGCTGAGGCAAGCCGTGCCGAAGCCATCGCTCGGGCTGTTGTCGAGACGGCCATCTACCGTGGGACGCATGTCGGGTCGAAATCGGCGGAAGTGAAGACTTCTGCGCGCCCTGAGGGAGAATCCTTCGTAGTCGAGCGCGTCACACAGCAGAAGGAAGGTACTGTCACCGCCGAGATCGGGCTGCGCTGCCCGAGCATCGTGAACCTCATCCAGGTCGAGAAGTCCATAGACGAGGTGAGCGTGCGCACGCTGGAGACGGCGGCGGCTCTGAGGCAGGCGTTGAACAATCCGGCGCTCACCATGCGCGCCCTGCCCGGCAGCGTAGTGCTCGTCGAGGGCAAGGTAGGGACAGAGGCTGAGTTGGCAGGGATAGACCAGATCATGAAGGGCTGGGTCAAGGAAGGCACGGACGAGAAGGGCGCAGGCCCAAGCGGGGCTCTTTCCGAAAAGGTCACGATGGTGAACGCCGTCCAGATAGACAGCTCCATCGCCCATCAGGTCATGGTGCGCGCGCAGGTTGTAGACATAAACAAGAGCGCCTTGAAGGACTTTGGCGTGGACTGGGGCCGCGTAACCTTCGAGGGCAGCGATGTTCCAGGTGTGGATGCGACTCCTAGTATAGAGGATCAACCGTTCCTCTTTGGGCAGACCAAGCTTGGGCCGTTCGACATATTTGAGGGAGGAAAGATCTTCCAGTTTGATCCGATCGGCGCCCGGGTGAGGGCGCTCGAGCAGCAGAACAAGGCAAAGGTGCTCTCAGAGCCGAACCTGCTGGTGCTGGACGGTCAAGAGGCCAGCATACTGGTTGGCGGCGAGATTCCGGTTCCGGTCATTCAGTCGGCTCAGATCGGCGCAGCCGCCAGCGTTACTATCGAATACAAGGAGTTCGGCGTTCGGCTCAAGATATTGCCTACCGTCACTGGTGAGGACAGGATCCAGTTGAAGGTTATGCCGGAAGTGAGCTCGCTCGATTTTGCGAATGCGGTGAGCTTCAGCGGCTTCCAGATTCCGGCCTTGAGAACGCGCAGGGCTGAAACCACGGTGAACATAAAGGATGGGCAGTCTCTCATCATCGGCGGCCTGCTGCAGAGCGAGACCTCGAAGCTGGTCAGGAAGATACCGATACTTGGCGATCTTCCGATCATCGGCGAGCTCTTCAAGACGCGGAGCTTTGTGAACGGTGAGACGGAGCTTGTGATCATAATAACGCCGCAGATAGTGAGGCCAGCCGAAGCGGCGCGGCAGAGCAAATAGGGGGCATAGTTATGGAGAGGAGATTACCAGTAGTTTGTATTGCTTTTATACTCGTTGGAGTCCTTGCCGGCTGCGGTGGCGGGGGCGGCGGACACGACCCCGCCACGATGACGATTAGCCCGGTAACCGCTGTGTGTGGCCCGGACGGCACGGCGAGATTGACGGCAACGGTGATGGGCGTGGGCGATACTACGGTGGCATGGAGTATAAGAGAGGGAGGCAGTGGCGGGACTGTTAGCCCCACTGGTGTATACACCGCGCCAGGTACGCTGGGCACATACCATGTCGTCGCTACCTGTGTCGCCGATCCGAGCTTGAGGGCAACCGCCACTGTTACCGTGACTGACGAGGTGGCAGTTGTGATTGAACCTGATGGAGTCACCTTGGGACCAGGCGGCACCGCCACTTTCACAGCGAGCATAATCAACACTGGCGTTCAGGGCGTTCGTTGGAGCATCGAGGAGGGTGATGCTGGCGGCTCCATAGCTGATAGCGGCGTTTACACGGCTCCCGGTGTGTCGGGGACCTACCACGTGGTAGCGACCAGTGAGGTCGATCCCGCAAAATCGGCGACGGCTGTGGTAACAGTGGATTTCGGGCTCCTGGGCCAGGTCTGCCAGTTGCAACCCGGTGATGAATGGGAGTATGCAGTCAGTGGACGCGCCACACCTGTCAGTCCAAGTACCGATATTTACGATGTTACCGGTAAATACACATTGGCGATGAGCCCCGACAGCGTGGGAACGCCTCACGGTATAACAGCGCATGTTCTCATTGAGAGTGCTAGCCTTGAGATACCAGGTGTGCCTGAGCCTATTAGAGCATATGCAAACGCTTACTACATAACCCAGGATCCCGACGGGACAATCTGGGTATACGGTGGGAAAAGAGATGGCGTGCAGTACTGGGTTGTCAGCCCGCCGGACGGGCGTTACAAGAGCGTGGCCAGTCCGATGTCTACCGGAGAAGCCTGGAGCGCGAACGTGGGGCTGGACAACGGTACCAGTTTCGACTTGTCGCTTGTAGCCGGTGGGATTGCCACTGTCATCGTGCCAATGGGTTCCTTCGAGGTGTTTACGGTGAACGGCAACGGGCTGTTCGCTGGTGTGCCTGCTGTTATAGCCGACTGGTGGTCGCCGCCAATGGGTGCTCCAGCGCAGCGAGAGGTGACGTTTAGCGACAACACACCACGCTATACTGTTCCTCTCACCTATGAGCTTACACTTAAGCTGAGGTCACGAAACCGATAGGGACGCGGAAGGCCCGCCCTTGCAGGTGGATGGCGGGTGTGGACCTGCACGCAGAGAAGGACGGCAGCGCCGAGACGTGCTGTGCGAGACGGCAGTCTGTGTACGGCGGGGTCGGCCGATCAAGAGATAACCGGTGAGGAGGCATACGATGGTTAGAGGATTCATCCTAGTGGTTCTTGTAGTGCTTGCTGGCGCTGTTCTCGTCGGATGCGGAGGTAGCAGTGGACTTCATCTTGAAGAGGGGAAGTTTGCTGAGGACGGCGGCGCGGAGGTCGTTGAGCTGCAGAATGCCGTTCGTCAGATGCAGCCTGGCGATAGCTGGGAGTATGAGGTTACCGGTTCCGTTTCGGATGGTAAGGCTACTTCTGAGGTGACTGGTGCGTATACGGTAACGGTGAGCGCGGATACGGTCGCGGCACCGTTGGGGGACGTGACGCGTGTGGTTCTGGAGAGCGCCACGCTATCGTACAATGGCGGAATACATCCGCTTCCCAACAAGTCCTACATCACTCAGGATGAAAATGGAACCGTCTGGACGTACGGCGGAGAGAGAAACAGCAGCGTGTATTGGGTAGATGTGCCGAGTGAAGGGCGCTATATGAGCGTGGCGAGCCCGTTAACACAAGAGACGAATTGGACGAAATACGTGAGGCTGACGGACGGTAGTACGTTCAATCTGGCGTACGCAGCGGCTGGCGTCGTAACAATTACCGTCCCGGCAGGGAACTTGGAGACGCGCAAGCTTGCGGGCAACGGCACGTTCGCGGGGATGCCGTCGGTTGTGCAGGAGTGGTGGGCACCGCAGATCGGTGCTCCGGTACAACGCACGGTAGTGTTCACACATCAGGGGCTTACCTTTGCTCTGACAGCAAAGCTTACGGCTAGGAGCCGTTAGTGTGAGCCGGTCGGTGCTTGGGTGGGAATGTGACTCCGTGTGCTCGGCTTCCTAAGGTGGTTGTGAAAGCAGTGATGGGGTGTCCCGAGTGAGCATTTGGGGGGATGGCTTGTAATGTCCGTGCGGGTATTGATAGCAGAACGAGACCCGGCGCTTCGAAACCAGATCAGGGATACGGTAGCGTCGTTCGAGGGCTGCGAGGTCGTCGGGATGGCGAGGGACGGCCAGGAGACTATCCAGATGGCCGTGCTGCTCATCCCGCACGTGGCCGTTATCTCGCAGGACTTGCCTGGAATCTCCGGGCTCCAGGCCTGCGAGATACTCAGCGCACTGGCGCCGGACGTGATGTCGGTCCTTGTGACGAGCGGGAAAGCCCAGGACAAGCTGGACAGCGCGATGCGCGCCGGCGCGCGTGCAGTAATCACGAAGCCTCTGGACGATTCACAACTGCGTACGGTCATCAACGAGTTGGCGGAGCTAAGGAAGCGCCGGGAATCTCCCGAAGTTCTCGATTGGAGGGATCCATCCAGGTTCCCGAAGGTCGTGAGCGTCACGGGGGCTAAAGGCGGCGTAGGCAAGACCACCATAGCGGTCAACTTGGCGGTGCTTCTGGCGAAGCGGCTGCCGAACAGGGTGGCGATTGTAGACCTGTATACCCAGTTCGGCGATATCGCGATGATGCTCAATGTGACTCCGAAGCACACCATTGCGGAGATGGAGTCTTTATGTGACGAAGTTGACACCGACCTCGTCCAGAGCTATGTGACAAAGCACCCGTCGGGGGTTCACGTCCTGGCGGCGTCTGTCACGCCGGTTCCTCTGAGCGCAGTGAGCGCCGAGTGTCTTGACAGCCTTTTATACGTGCTGAAGCGGACGTACAGGTACGTGGTCCTTGATGTGCCGCCTATCCTGCACGAGGCGACCCTGCATGCGCTGGCGCATTCGAATATGGTACTGCTGATTGCCAACCTATTCGATCTAACAACCGCCTCGGATACCAAGAAGATCTACGATGCTCTCCAGCAGGAGCACATCTCCAAAGAGAACATCAAGATTGTGCTAAACCGGGTGTTGAAAGCGAACAGGCTGCGCACCGCAGACATAGAGCGGATGTTTGACTGCGACATCTTGGCTCAGATTCCGAACGATCGCCGGATGGTGACCTCCGTCAATCAGGGGATTCCGCTTGCTTTGAGTGATGGTGATTCGCCTATCGGCAGGAGCTTCACAATGCTGGCGGACGCTGTCGCAGGGCCGATTGGCTACAGGTCTCATGCAGAGAGGCCTGCAACGAAGAAGGGAGCATAGGGGATAGACTGTGCCGCTTCCAGCGGGATCTCCCGCGGTATGCGGGATGCCGTCCGTAGGCGGCACCGTCCGAAGGCGGGACAGACCGCAGACGGCAGAGTGCAGATGACTCCCTCCGGTATGGAAGGGCTGGCTGCAACCGTGGCCTGGGGATGCGGACACAAGATCCCCTGGGCAGGTCAGTAATCAGTAATAGGTAAAGGAAAAGAGCTATGGGAATCCTGAGTAGTGGGAAGGTTGATTCAGGGTCGGAAGAGCTGCAGTTCGGCGACAAAGGACACCTGAGCATGCACGGCCTCATGGTGTTGGAAGGCAAGATCCACGAGAAGCTCATGGACGACATGGACCCCGTGGAGCTGGGCAGCCTCGACTCCAACGCGATGACCCGCGAAATCCAGAGGGTGATGTCCGAGTTCCTCGCGGCTGAGGGAGTGGCGCTGCCGGTTCGGGTGCGCCAGCACGTGGTCGCCGATGTGATTGACGAGGTGGTCGGCTATGGGCCGATTCAACCTCTGTTGGATGACCCGACCATTACGGAGATCATGGTCAACGGCGCGAACCAGGTCTATGCCGAGCGAAACGGCAAGATATTCCTCACGGACAAGATATTCAGGGATGACGCGCACGTCATGCGAATCATCGAGAAGATCGTGATGCCCCTGGGCCGCCGGATTGATGAAAGCGTGCCTATGGTGGATGCGAGGCTGCCGGATGGCTCGCGCGTGAATGCCATTATTCAGCCGTTGGCGGTGAGGGGTCCTACGCTCACCGTGCGAAAATTCTCCCGCGAGCCGTACACGATAAAGGATCTTATCAACTTTGGGACGCTCACTCCGCAGATGGCGGATCTGCTCCGTGCGTGCGTCGTAGCCCGAGTGAACATCATGATCTCCGGTGGAACGGGAAGCGGCAAGACTACTTCGCTGAATGTGCTGTCCTCGTTCGTTCCAAACGACGAGCGCGTAGTGACCATCGAAGATGCCGCTGAGCTTCAGCTTCAACAGGATCATGTAGTCAGGCTGGAGAGCAGACCCCCGAACCTGGAGGGAAAGGGCGAGATCACCATCCGGATGCTGGTGCGCAATGCCCTCCGAATGAGGCCGGATCGGATTATCGTTGGCGAGGTCAGAGGCGGCGAGGCGCTGGACATGCTCCAGGCGATGAACACAGGCCATGACGGCTCGCTCAGCACCGCGCACACGAACAGTCCACGCGACACGCTCTCGAGGTTGGAGACCATGACCTTGATGGCTGGAACGGAGCTGCCCTCCAGGGCTATCCGTGAGCAGATAGCTGCGGCGATACACGTGATCATACATCAGAACAGGCTGCGGGATGGCAGCCGCAAGATCACGCACATCACAGAGATTCAGGGCATGGAGGGTGACGTCATCACCACGCAGGACATTTTTCTGTTCCAGCAGAGGGGCGTGGATTCCCAGGGCAAGGTGATCGGGGAGCATGTTCCCACCGGTCTGCGCCCGAAGTTCCTGGACCGGCTGATACAGGCGGGCGTCGAAGTGCCCATGGACATTTTCAAGGCGAGGTGACTTGAATGGATCTGCTACTGGCGGCGGCAGCCTGTACGGGCGCGCTGACAATCGTTTTGGTCGTTGGCGCAGTCGCAAGCGGGAGCGCCAGGGGCGCGCGTGCTCGGCTTACGGGGCTGACCTCCACATCTGAGGCGCCGCCTTTTCCTCCGATTCCCGGAGCGCGAAGAGAAGACAGCATGCCCACCGTCACCAAGTGGCTGGGCGGGCGCGGCATAACCGAAAAGTTGTACATTGAGCTGGCCGCGGCCGGGCTGCCGATTCGTCCGAGCGAGTTTGTGGGAATCATAGCCGGCGCCGTGATTGTTTCGCAGATCCTTGTTGCGTTGACAATCAAGAACACTCTGGGCTATGCGTTGTTGGCCATTGTTGCAGCGGCCATACCCGTGTTGGTGCTCAGAGTCTTGCAGCAGAGGCGCCGAGCCGCCTTCGACGCGCAAATCGTGGACGCGCTCGTGATGATAGCCTCGTCCTTGCGGTCGGGTTTCAGCTTTCTCAGGGCGATGCAGATGGTCTCGCGTGAGATGCCCCCGCCCATTTCCCGGGAATTCGAGCGTGTGATAAACGAGATGAACGTGGGCAGGCCCATGGAGGACGCCCTGAGAAGTGTTGTGGCGAGAGTGAAGAGCTATGACTTCGACCTAGTCGTGACTGCTGTGGTGATACAGCACCAGGTTGGCGGCAATCTCGCCGATATTCTCGAGACTATAGCCGCTACCATCAGGGAGCGAGTCCGGATACTGGGCGAGATAAGAGCTCTCACCGCTGAGGGAAAGATGTCCGGCGTTATCTTGGTACTGCTGCCTATTGGACTTGGAACCCTGCTTACGGTGATCAATCCTGGCTATATGTCGGTACTGACCAAGGAAACGATCGGGCACTACTTGATTGGCGGTGCGGTCGCGTTCCAAATCATCGGCACCGTAATAATCAGGAAGATGCTGACGGTGGACATATAGCATTGGAAGGGTCGGGCTTATGTTAGCGTTGATAGCTGCTTGTACATTCGGAACGGTTACCCTGCTGGTCGTGGGACTCACGATGAAATCCGAGCGAGAGATCATGCAGGAGAGAATGCGGGCCCACTCGCAGGTCGGCCAAGTCGGGCCAAGCGTAGTCGAGCTCGACTTGGAGGCCGCGTTCAGAGAGCGAATTCTGCTGCCGTTCCTGCGGTGGTTCGCGGGTATCGGGATGCGGTTCACGCCGAGCGGCGCGACTCAGGCTATAGAGGAGAAACTGGAAACTGCCGGCCGGCCCTGGAATCTGGGCAGCAGAGAGTTCGTGGGGCTGAAAGTTCTCTCCATTCTGATCTTTGTGGTTTTGGGCATAGTGGCGTGGAGGGTTAGCGACACCTCGCCGCCTCTAAGGCTGCTACTTCTGATAGTTATCATCTTCATTGGGGTCATCTTGCCGGATTTCCTGCTCCAGCGCGCCATCAACCAGAGGCAGTTCAGGATACGGAGGGCTCTCGCCGATACGCTGGACCTTCTGTCGGTAAGCGTGGAAGCGGGATTGGGCCTTGATGGCGCAATGCAGAAGGTGATCGAGAAGCTGAAGGGCCCGCTGTCGGACGAGATGGGGCGTGCGCTTCAGGAGATGCAAATCGGCAAACTCCGCGCGGATGCTCTCAAAGACATGGCGAAGCGTGTGAAGGTGCAGGAGTTGAGTACGTTCGTCGCGGCTGTTTGCCAGGCGGATCAATTGGGCGTGAGCATCGCGAAAGTCCTGCGGGTTCAAAGCGAGACGCTCAGAACTCAGCGCAGCCAGAGAGCTCGGGAGGCGGCAGCGAGACTCCCGGTGAAGATGCTTTTTCCGTTGGTCATTTTCATATTCCCTGTGATTTTCATTGTCATTGCCGGTCCTGGAGCAATCCTTATAGCCAGGGCCTTCGGGATTGGCAAGTAGGTCCTGCGTGTGCAGCTTCCGCACCGACCCCCCACGGACTCCTACGGCTCTGGCAAGCCCGCTGGTCGTTGCCAGGAGTATTGGAACCTGTTTCCGCCTGGGAAACAGATCGATTCCCACAGCGATGGACGGCGCACGGTCCTGGTAATATTGCCGGTTTTCTGCCATGCATATTGACAAAGGTGCTCACACAAGCTATACTAATACTTGCATGTAGCCTAACATGGCACGGCAGGCGAAGGGCTGGAGGGCCCGCGAAGTGGTAAGCGTAGGACAGAAGATCTCAGTACTTGCAGCCCTGCTGCTGGTTGTCTGTACGGTTCCCGCTGTAGCCGTGAACCAGATAGTGAACGGGAGCTTCGAGGATGGCGTTGTCGGCTTCTGGCAGAATCCGAGCGACCAGCCGCTACCGCCGCCGTGGAACAAGTGGTATGCCAAAAGTTTGAGCTGGAGTATCAATGTAGACGGGCACGATAATGTACCCACTACCCCGCCGCCTGATGGTGAGCACTGTGCAAGCGCCTGCGGAGGACTAGCAACCCCTGCCGGCGGCATCTGGCAGGAAGTGGATGTATTGCCTGGACTGCCGTTTCTGCTGAGCGGCATGTTTTACGCCGGCAACCAATCGGACGCTTCGACCACGGTTGTGGCGCAGTTCTGGCTCTTCAACAGCCCCCCGAGCTTCAATCCAACTACAGGTGACCTGGTTACCGTCGGCGGCGTTGCCGCTTTGGACTACTCAGGCCCTCGAACTGCTAACTGGACCGGTTTCCGGGGTGGAGGTCTAACGTCCACCGGCGAGCGCATCTACGTCGTCTCGCGGTTCAAATTGGCTGAAGGGTGGGGCGTGTACGGAATGCATATGGACAGCCTTACGCTGCACGTCGTTCCCGAGCCCGGAACCCTGGTATCGCTTATAGGGTTGGGCGGTATGCTGGGTTTCGCAATCCGGAGGGCGAAGAATAGCGAACGCGCAGGCAGACGGGCTGTCCGGCGCGGCAGTTTTCGCCCCTAAGTGGGTAATAACCATACTCGGTGGGTCGCGATGCAGGTCTGCATAAGACATATCAACTTTCTTCTAGCGGTAGTGCTGCTTTTCACCGCCTCCCATATCCCGGCGGCCGCGCACACTTCGGTCTTGCGGAACGGCTCGTTCACCGACGGATTGAACGAGTGGATGGTGAACAGCGAGTTCGGCGACTGGAACCCGCTAACGGCCGACTTAGCCGCCAAATTGTACCCGCCGAGAGAGAGCTTCAAGTGCGTCGTGCTCTATCAGAACCTGAACGTCACCGACGTTTCCGGCAAGAGCTTCCTGGCATACCTTTGGCTTAGGAAAGTGAGAGCATGGGGCGGCCGCACTGTGGCTGCATACGTGGACTATCTGGATACCAGCGGCCACCTGCAACGCATCAAGGTGCTTGACCCGGAAAACGATAGCACCGTCTATCAGGAATGGACTCCCTTCAGCAGCACATTCTCTTTCCCGGCTAATGCCTCGAGGCTTGTAAAGTTTTCCCTGGCGAAAGAAGACTACGGGGACTTCGATGTTGACGGCGTAATGCTGCTGGCCGATGCAGTGGTTCCCGTGGGGGCACCACACCAAATCCAGAGTGTCAGCGCAGACCAGGGTCCCTATGGATCGCTATTGACGATAAACGGGGTGAACTTCGGCGCCAATGCCTCTGGAAAGGGCCGGGTTTCCATCGGCGGGAGTTCGGATGGCGTCGTTGTGCAAAGCTGGTCGGGTAGTCAGGTCGTGGTGCGGGTTCAGGAGCCGGCAAGGAGCGGCCCGATCTACGTTATTGCCGACGACGCTGAGAGCAGCGGCAGCTTCTCGTACACTGTCACGTCGCCGCACTTCACGATAGATGTGATCAATCCGGAGCTGAGTGTAATCCAGGGGCAGGCGGCCAGATTTGTCGTGCGGGCGAACTTCCTAAACGGCTTTATCGCGCGGGACGGGATCAGCTTCGTCGTGCCTGAGGCCCCGGCCGGCTCCGTTACCTTTAGTCCGGTTTCCCTGAACAACCACGGCGGGGTGCTGGCGAGCATCGCCACCAGCGGCTTGGCACCCGGCACCTACCGATGGCATGTGCAGTCTGTCGCAGGCGGCTCTGCTGCCAGGTGCGCCCCTCTTACTCTGAAGGTCGTCAATGTGAGCGAAATAGAGTTCTGCACCCGAGGGACTCTCGGGGAGCGGACGGTTCTCAGCTCCTTAAGCATCACGAAGCAGCAGCGCGTGTACGTTTACTGCACAGCGATAACTTCGGAGGGGGAAAGGCTTCCGGACGATACGCCCTTCACATTGACATGCACTAGTCCGTACCTGGAGGTTTTTCCAATCCAGTGGGGCGGCTATGAAATATACTCGGCCGCAAGTGTTACTACAAGCTTCACCGCTTCTTATCCTGATGGATACTCTGAAGCCTTGCCGGTAACAGTCAGCCTTCCCAGCTCGCCGCAAGTACAAACGATAGACCTCAGCCCCAACCAGGTTACCAATAGGGGCGATCAGACTATAACTTTTTCCACGACCGCTACCGGCCCGGTTGATGCCTGCTGCGACTACACGCTCGGCAGCCTGGTAGATTATAGCTATGCCTGGAGCAATGGGGATAAGACGTTTACTGCCAGCGGCCGCGTGCCGGAGGGAGTCGAACCGGGTGACTACCTCTTCCATGCATGGATCCGCTCGGATCCACAAACCGAACGGGTCACGCGGCTGACCGTGGTGGGCGATCCCGATCGCGGAATGCTCAAGGGATCCGTATTCGTTCTGGAGACTGGCTTGTGGTACGACACAACGGGAGTGCTGGAGCTTTACGATTCCGCGGGCGGCAAGGTCGGTGAGCACCAGCTTTCCGCCCCGTGCGATTTCACGGTGCCCTACGTGCCAGTGGGAACGTACCGTCTGCGCTTCGTGCCCGGCGATGGCCTGGAATCCCAGTGGTATGCCAACTCCTATGCTCACACGGCTGCTTGTCCGGTGACAGTGACGCCCGATGGGATTGTAGAGGACGTGTATTTCTTCTTGTCGCGGGCCAATACCCAGCCTCTCGCCGTCAGCAACACGGATCCGACTGGTGGAGCCGCGAATGTTCCTGCCGATAAAGCGGTTACCGCCGTCTTCAACAAGCCTGTGGACACGGCGACTATCACGACCAGCACGTTCAGGCTGGAAGATGGCGCCGGCAATCCTGTGGCCGGCAGTGTAACATGCGACGGGATCAACGGTACTTTCGAGCCATCAGCCGATCTCTCGCCGGAGGTCAAGTATACGGCTACCATCACCACAGGCGTGAAAGACACCGACGGCGGAGCGATGATGACGAACTACACCTGGACGTTCACCACAAGCAGCAATTCCTTTGCCGATGCAAAGCTGCTGCCGGACGGTGCGCCGGTCTCGCTCACCGGCAAGGCGCTGTACTATGTGCAGGGTACCTTTGGCTACATAGAGGAGTTCAATCGGGCCAGCGGCATCAGAATCGAAGGCTCCATCACGGGGGCCGAGGGAGATGTGGTCTCGGTGAGTGGGACGATGCAAACCACGGGCGGGGGTGAGCGGTATATCCAGGTTGATTCGATGTCAACCACCGGGTCTGCGGAAACCAGGCCGCTGGGTGCGAACATGAGGACGTTGAAGACGGACCTGATGAGCGGTCTCTACGTGACCGCGTGGGGAAGAGTGTCTCTCGGATCCGTCACCTCGAGCTCGTTCGTGATAAACGATGGCTCAGATGCCGAGGGACTCATGATTCGGACGGCATCGCCGCCGAGCGTGGCAGAGGGCCAGTTTGTGGTAGTCACCGGTGCCGCCGGGTTCGACGGCGTGCGAGTAATTTACTCGAAGTAGGGCGCTTGTTGGCGTGCGAACGCGGAAGGACGCGTTTCGCAGACTCGGGAGGACATCCCGCAGATGAAACCGTTAAGATACAGCGTGCTGCTGACTGT